>OWJI01000016.1_pt1 | contig 139298 bp, 119 predicted proteins | sample 1732541 | NCBI WGS metagenome assembly OWJI01 (sample SAMN05065727, study PRJEB22554) | human gut metagenome | biome: ENVO:2100002; feature: ENVO:00000062; material: ENVO:00002003 | host: Homo sapiens | place: USA
GTCTACCAGTGCGATCAGCCTGCTCAGATGCTCCGGTGAGAACCGGATGTCCTCCGGCTCCATCTCTTTTTCTTTTAACAGGCGCATAGTCTCCACCATCAGCCAGTTGGACACCTTCTTGGGCTGGCTTCCCAGTGCCACGGAAGCTTCAAAGATATCTGCCAGATGCTTGGAGCCGGTGATGATCTCGATGTCGTATTCCGGAATATCGTATTCTTCCTTGTAACGCTTCATTTTCTCGGTGCGGAATTCCGGCTGTCTGCTGCGGATGCTTTCCAGCCACTCATCGCTGATATAGACCGGTACCAGGTCAGGATCCGGGAAGTAACGATAATCCTGTGCATCCTCCTTGGAACGCATCGCATAGGAATATTCCTTATTATCATCCCAGCGTCTGGTCTCCTGAATGACCTCTTTGCCGGCCTCCAGCAGATCGATCTGCCGTTCCCGCTCCCCCTGAATGGCTCTGGCGATGGCCTTGAAGGAATTCAGGTTCTTCATCTCGGTACGGGTTCCGAACTTTTCCGCTCCCAATTCTCTCACGGACAGGTTCACGTCCGCACGCATGGAGCCTTCCTGAAGCTTACAGTCGGACGCTCCCAGATACTGGATCAGCAGACGTAATTTTTCCAGATAAGCAATAACCTCCTCTGCACTGCGCATATCCGGTTCGGATACGATCTCGATCAGAGGCACACCGGAGCGGTTGTAGTCCACCAGTGTGCAATCTTCCCAGTCGTCATGCACCAGTTTACCGGCATCCTCCTCCATGTGGATCTCGTGGATACGCACCGGTTTCGTGTAAGTGTTACCGTCCTCTCCCGCTACCTCGATCTCTACGGAACCGTTGCGGCAGATAGGCAGGTACAGCTGGGAGATCTGATAGTTCTGCGGGTTATCGGGATAGAAATAATTCTTACGATCGAATTTACAATACTGTGTGATGGTGCAGTTGGTCGCAAGACCTACTGCCACCGCATATTCCACCACCTGTTTGTTCAGCACAGGAAGAGATCCCGGCATACCGGTACACACCGGGCAGGTATGAGTGTTGGGTCTGCCGCCGAACGCCGTGGAACAGCCGCAGAATATTTTCGTCTTCGTGGCAAGCTCTACATGCACTTCCAGACCAATTACTGTTTCATATTGTTTTGCCATGTTGCTTACCTCCTCTGCTCATAGGTATAGGCTGCACGGATCAGTGTCTTCTCTTTGAAGCAGTCACCGATGAGCTGCATGCCGATAGGCAGTCCCTTGGAATCCGTGCCGCAGGGAACGCTGATACCGGGCAGTCCCGCCAGGTTGATGGAGATGGTGTAGATGTCTCCCAAATACATCTTGATAGGATCCGCCAGACTGCTGCCCAGCTTCGGTGCCGTGGTGGGTGCCACCGGCCCAAGGATTACATCGTATTTTGAAAATGCCTCATCAAAAGCCTTCTTGATCAATGCTTTTACGCGGAGTGCCTTCAGATAATAAGCATCATAATAGCCGGAACTTAACACGAAGGAGCCCAGCATGATACGACGCTTCACCTCGGGTCCAAAGCCCTGGGAACGGCTTCTCTTGTACATGGTATGCAGATCCTCCGCATCCTGCGCACGGTAACCGTATTTTACACCATCGAAACGTTCCAGGTTGGAGCTGGCCTCTGCAGCCGCGATCGTATAGTAAGTGGGAATCGCATAGTCCACCAGACTTAAATCGAACTCCTCCACTTCTGCCCCCTGTGCTTTCAATACTTCCGCTGCTGCCAGTACCGCATCTCTTACCTCAGGATCCAGTCCTTCCCCGAAATAGTCTCTGGGAATACCAATCTTCATTCCCTTCACATCCGCTACCAGTGCGGAGGTGAAATCTGTGTTCTCCCGCTTCATGGAAGTGGAGTCCTTAGGGTCATGGGAGGTGATGGCCTCCAGTACGGTGGCACAGTCCGTCACGTCCTTCGTCAGCGGTCCGATCTGGTCCAGAGAGGAACCATAAGCAATCAGTCCGTAACGGGATACCGTTCCGTAGGTGGGCTTCATGCCGACGACTCCGCAATAAGATGCGGGCTGTCGAATGGAACCGCCGGTATCGGAACCCAGTGCTGCAAAGCATTCCTGCGCTGCTACTGCCGCTGCAGAGCCGCCGGAGGAACCGCCGGGCACATGCTCCGGGTTTCTGGGATTCTTTGTCACTCCGTAATAAGAAGTCTCCGTGGTGCTGCCCATGGCAAACTCATCCATATTGGTCTTGCCCAGAATCACTGCGCCTGCCTTTTCCAGATTCAGCACTGCTTCCGCACTGAAGGTCGGCACAAAATTCTCTAAGATTTTAGAAGAGCAGGTAGTCAGGGTTCCCTCGGTGCACATATTGTCTTTGATAGCAAAGGGAACCCCGGCCAGAGGCCCGGTCAGTTCGCCTGCTTCGATTTTTTTCTGTACTTCCGCTGCCTGCTGCAATGCCTTTTCCCGTTCTACGGTCACATAGCAGTGGTAGGTATCTTCGCTGGCTGCGATCTTATCCAGAACGGCCTGCGTGGCTTCCACCGCCGTAGTCTTACCTTCCCGGATCGCCTTAGCCAGCTCTACTGCTGTCAGGGATAAAATATCCATATCCATTCTCCTTTTTTAATGTCTGATGGAAAACCATTACCGCCTAAATGCTGTAACCAGATTATAAAGCGGTATTCTACCCGATTTCTAATCAAAAGTCTTTGGTACCACAAACATGTTGTCCTTCTCGCCGGGGGCATTGGCCAGGGTCTGTTCACTCTCATCCCCATTGGTCACCACATCCTCACGGAAGACATTCTGAACCGGGAATACATGAGACATAGGTTCCACTCCCGTTGTATCCAGTTCGCTTAGTTTGTCGATATAGTCCAGCATTCTGCCCATATCCTTTTTCGCCGCTTCCTTCTCTTCATCAGAAAGCTCAAGTTTTGCCAGAATGCCTACATATTCTATGGTCTCGTCACTGATCACGTTCGCCATACTAATTTCCATTCCTTTCCATTCCTGCATGTTTTCAGGTGCTTTCCTACGAAACTCATAGCACCCTGTGCAGTCACAAATTGACGCGTACCATCAGAACTTCTTCACGAAAGAGCCTCTGCTCTGAGTAATCAGAAGTTCTTTCCGCACTAATCTCTCACTTTAATGTGTACCTCACGCAGCTGCTGTTCCGTCACTTCGCCGGGAGCCCCGCACATCAGATCCTGTGCATTGCCGTTCATGGGGAAAGCGATCACCTCACGGATGTTATCCTCGTTCCGAAGCAGCATGATCATACGATCCACGCCGGGAGCCATTCCCGCATGAGGGGGGGCTCCGAACTGGAACGCCTGATACAGTGCTCCAAACTTGGTCTTTAATGTCTCTTCGTCATAACCTGCAATGGCGAACGCTTTTTTCATGATCTCGATGTCATGGTTACGTACTGCACCGGAGGACAGTTCCACGCCGTTGCATACGATGTCGTACTGATAAGCCAGGATCTCCAGCGGATCCATGGTGTTCAGTGCTTCCAGACCGCCCTGGGGCATAGAGAACGGATTGTGGGTGAATCCGATCTGCTTCGTCTCGGGATCCAGCTCAAACATCGGGAAATCGTTCACATAGCAGAAACGGTAAGCATCCTTCTCGATCAGATTCAGTTTCTCGCCCAGCTCAGTACGGATATGACCGGCATAGTAGTTCGCCTTATCCTCTTTGTCCGCAATAAAGAAGATGGTATCTCCGGCCGAAAGTCCTGCCATTTCTGCCAGTTCTCCCTTCATCTCTTCGGGAATAAACTTATCGATGGGTCCCTTGTAGCTCATATCCTCTGCCACTTCGAGATAACCAAGTCCACCCATACCAAGAGAAGTTGCAAAGCTTAGCAGCTTCTCATGGAAGCCTTTGGACATCTCCGCATGTACCTTGATGGCACGGACGGTTCTGCCGATAAACGGCTTAAACGTACATCTCTGGAAAAACTCCGTCACATCCATAATTCTCAAAGGATTGCGCAGATCCGGCTTGTCACAGCCGAACTCCAGCATGGCCTGTTTGTAACTGATGATGGGGAACGGTGTCTCAGTGATCCTGCTGCCTTCGGGAGCAAATTTCTCAAAGGTATCATGCAATACTTCCTCGCCGACCTTGAAGACATCCTCCTGGGTCACGAAGCTCATCTCGAAGTCCAGCTGATAGAACTCTCCGGGAGATCTGTCTGCTCTGGCATCCTCATCACGGAAGCAGGGAGCGATCTGGAAATACTTATCGAAGCCGGAAGCCATAAGCAGCTGCTTATACTGCTGCGGTGCCTGGGGCAGCGCATAGAATTTTCCTTTAAATTTTCTGCTGGGAACAATATAGTCTCTGGCGCCCTCGGGAGAAGAAGCACACAGGATCGGGGTCTGGATCTCCAAAAATCCCATGTCCGTCATCTTCTGGCGCAGATAACTGATCACCTTGGAACGAAATACAATGTTATCCTTTACTTTTGCATTTCTAAGGTCAAGATAACGATATTTTAATCTCACATCTTCCCGGATCTCTTTAGACGTCTGGATCTCGAAAGGAAGCTGTTTATATACTCTTCCCAACACATCGATCTTGTGTGCTTCCAGTTCGATGGTGCCGGAAGGAATCTTCGGGTTGTAGGTCTCTTCGTCTCTGTGTTCCATAAGACCGGTAATGGACAGGCACATTTCCTTGGTGATGCCCTTTAAAAGCTCCGGCTTACGGATGACCACCTGTAACACACCGTACATATCCCGCAGATCGATAAAGGATACGCCGCCGTGGTCACGGATGTTCTCCACCCAGCCTGCCACCTGCAAAGTCTGTCCGATCTGCTGTTCACTGATCTCTTTCATTGTTAAATCTCTGTACATATCGCACCTCCTGTTATATAGTGTCCCGAATGTGCGCTCCCTGTACAGCTTATTTTTGAATACAAAAAGCCCCGGGACATGTTAAAACATATCCCGGGACGAATCATCTAATCCGTGGTACCACCCGAATTGACAGGCGCCTTTGCCTATCCACTTTTGTCACTTAACGCGTGCAACGTGTCATCCTAGCTGCATGTGATATTCTGCAGTTCAGATCACCTGCTCCGGAGTGTTCCCTTCGCCAGCTTCCGCAAACAGCGCTCTCAGTCGGTGACGCTGTATTCCTGTCGTTTCCCTTGGCAAGAGTCTCTTTCATAGCATTTACAAAATAGTTTTTCAACTTAGATTTATAATATTCGCACAAATCAAATCTGTCAAGCGTTTTTTCATTGTAACAGTTCAGCCATGGACATATCCGAGCGCAAAAATCATGCTTGCATGATTTTTCGAACGAATATGTTCATGAGATGAGCGCCGGTTTATGAGCAAAGGGGGGGCTAGTTGCATGCACTCTTGAACTGATTCCAGATCTCCGCATGCAGATCCTCTGCCTCCTGGGAGATATTCTGCACGATCTCGCCCTCCGCTGCATCTTCCGGCAATACGATCATTTTCTTCATGTCGTCGGAAATATACTCTTCCGCAGCTTTGTTGGTGCAGTAGTAGCCGATATACTCATAGCATTTCGCCGCATTCTCAGGATCGTTGATATAGTCCAAAAATGCATAAGCCGCATCTGCATTGGGTGCCTGGGAAGGTATAAATCCGGCCATAATGCCGAAGCCCAGTCCCTCCTTGGGATATACCACTTCCAGATCCGGTCTCGCCTGCAGTGCCGCAGATACCTGGGAAGTATACAGGAACGCTGCTGCCACCTCGCCGCTGATCAGATAATCCTGCGTATTATTGTCATTGATCACACGGATATTGGGAGCCAGACTCAGAAGCTTCTCTCCTGCTGCCCGGATCACATCCAGATCCTCGGTGTTGAAGGATTCTCCCATGGTCTTTAAGGTGATGCCGTCGATAACACGATAGTTTGCCGTCAGTGCCACGTTATTTTCCAGTGCCGGATTCCACAGATCCTCATAGCCTGTGATCTTCACATCCGTCAGTCCCGGATCGTATACGATCAGAGGTATGCCCGCTCCGTAGGGCACGGTATATTCGTTCTTCGGGTCATAGAACTGAGACATAAATACAGGATTCAGGTTATCATAAGTACTGATCCTGGAAGTATCCAGCTTCTGAGCCAGGCCCTCCTGAATGGCCAGCTCAATGATATAGTCATCCGCAATGACCAGATCGTAATCACCGCCCTTGGTTTCTTCCAGCTTCGCCAGCATGTCTTCATCATAATCAAAGTTGGAATAATTGATACGGATACCGGTCTCTTTTTCAAAACCATCTAAAATCTCCTGGGGGAACATGCCGTCCCAGGTATAGAGATTCAGTTCTCCCTTATCTTCTTTCCCGCCTGCTCCACAGCCGGTAAACAACGTGGCCAGCATGGTCGCTGCCAACAGCATTGCCAGCTTTTTCTTCATAATCTCCTCCTTCGATACAGTTCTCCTGCATCATCTGCTATGCATTTTTATGTTGTTATTTATCCGCAATTGCATTTGCGGAATCGTTCTTTCCTCATTTTCCCCCGGCAGCTTTCTCTACAGCTGTCTGCGACTTACGTCCCAGCACATACGCTCCCGCCAGACACAACAATATCACAAACAGCATCACTGTTGCAAGTGCATTGATCTCCGGGGTCACGCCGGTCTTTAATTTCGTATAGATCTTCACCGGCAGGGTGTTGACCTTCGGTCCGGTGACGAAAATACTGATCACCACATCATCGAAGGACATGGCAAATGCAAGCAGCACTCCCGACAGGATCGCCGGCAGGATCTGCGGCAATATCACATCCCGGAATACCTGCCATTTTGTGGCTCCCAGATCCAGTGCCGCCTCTTCCAGCGACCGGTCCATTCCCACCAGTCTCGCCCGCACCATGGTAAAAATATAGGGCACACAGAACGTGGTATGGGCGATCACCAGAGTAACCATGCCAAAGGGCAGTCCCATCAGGGAAAATACGGATAAAAATACCATTCCCAGAATGATCTCCGGGATCATGATGGGCAGCGTGGACACATAGGCCACGGCATCGTCCAGTTTCCGTTTTCTGCGGCTCATCCCCAGTGCTCCCGAAGTGCCAATCAACACCGCAAAGGCACAGCTAAGTACCGCAAGGATCAGGCTGTTAATCAGTGCTTCCCCCAGATCTCTGTCCCGGAACAACTCCCGGTACCATTTCAGGGAAAAGCCTTCCCACACAGAGGTCAGTTTGGAAGCATTGAAGGAATACACCACCGTCAGCAGGATTGGAATATAGGTCAGCACTGTGATCACCGCCACATATACAAAGGGCCATTTTTTCTTTTTCATACGCTACATCATCCCTTCCAGCTGTGAGGTTCCGGTGATCTTGCGGTACAGGCGGATCATCACGGAAGTCAGTATCATCAACACCGCAGACAGCGCCGCCGCAAAAGGCTGGTTCCGCCCCTTGGTGATCTGTTCCTGGATCACACTGCCTACCAGCACGATCTTATTGCCGCCCAGAATATCCGCTATGAAAAACAGTCCCATGGACGGAATAAAGGACAGCACCACGCCGGACAAAAGTCCCGGCAGCGTCAGCCGGAAGCTGACGGTCCAGAAGGCTTTCCACGCCGAGGCTCCCAGATCTCTGGAGGCTTCCACCAGAGAGACATCCAGCTTCTCTGCACTGGAATACACTGCCAGGATCATAAAAGGCAGCAGGGAATAAACCATTCCCACTACCACTGCCGGATAAGTGTAAAGCAGCTTTAACGGCCGATCGGTCAGATGCAGTCCCATCAATATCTTATCCAGCACACCGTTGCTTCGGAAGACAATGATCCAGCCGTAGAGGCGGATCAGCGCACTGGTCCAGAACGGGATCATGATGAGCAGCAGCATTCTCCGTTTCCAGACAGCGTTCATTTTCGCCATGAAATAACCGTATGGATACCCGATCAGTGCCACGAAAAAGGTGGCAGTAAATGCCAGCTTCAACGACTGCCAGAAAGTATCCAGATACAGCGGTTCCAATATTCTCTTATAATTGTCCAGGGTGAATGTAAAGTCCACGCCCCAGACCTGTGCTCTCTGTAAAAAGCTCAAAAGGAACAGATACAGGATCGGCAGAGCCACGAACAGAATCGTGAACACATACATAGGGATCATCAGTCCGACATTCCCGCTTCTCCTGCGGCTGTTACTTGTGATTTTCGTCTTTGTCATTATCTATTACCTTTACTGCGTCTTTCGCATCCCAGCCGATCTGCACCTTCTGTCCCGGCTGTAAGTCATTGTCGATTCCATAGCGGCTGGCGGTCAGAGTCTGTCCGTCCGGCAGGCCAAACAGAATGCGCAGCTGCCCTCCGGCAAAGCTTTTTTCCACCACGACAGCCTCCTGTGTGCAGGCTGCCTCCCCGTTCATCAGAATGTTTTCCGAGCGGATGGCAAAAGTCTCCCCATTTTTATGCAGAATATTCGCATTTCCCACAAAATCCGCCACATAGCTGGTCTGCGGCTGATAGTACACCTCATTGGGCGTCCCCAGCTGTTCCAGGATGCCTTCGTGCATGACACCGATGCGGTCCGACATATTGATGGCTTCTTCCTGATCGTGAGTGATGTAAATAAACGTGATCCCCAGCTGCTTCTGCAGACGTTTCAGTTCCAGCTGCATCTGCCTGCGCAGCTTCAGATCCAGTGCTCCCAGCGGTTCATCTAACAGCAATACTTTCGGCTCATTGATCACCGCTCTGGCAATGGCAATACGCTGCTTCTGTCCACCGGACAGCTGATCCGGCATCCGTTTTCCATACCCTTCCAGCTGTACCAGACGAAGGGCCTGCTCCACTCTCTCTGCAATCTCTGCCTTGGGAACTTTTCGGATCTTCAATCCATATCCTACGTTGTCCGACACATTCATATGCGGAAACAGGGCATAATTCTGGAACACCGTATTGACATCCCGTTTGTTCGGCTCACGGTTCGTAATGTCCTGTCCTTCCAGGATCACCTGTCCGACATCCGGCAGTTCCAACCCCGCAATAATACGCAGCGTCGTGGTCTTGCCGCAGCCAGAAGCTCCCAACAGGGTAATAAATTCTCCCTGTGCCACCTCCAGATCAATGCCTTTTAATACTTCTGTATTGTCAAATGATTTCCGGATCTGCCGAAGTTGTAATATACTTTCGCCCATGCACCGGCTCCTTTCCTCATTTTCATATATCATTTTTGATACAGATTCTACCGTATTTTTTTATCTCAGTCAATCCTTTATCCCCAGGCAATAAAAACGCTAAAAACAGGCTGCCGGCTTCAGAGCCGCCAGAATATCAGGCATTAAAAAATGCCAAGCCACAGGTTTTCATCCTGGGCTCAGCACCATATTTTACAACTCAACAACCCGGTCATTCACCTGTGTAAAGCTGCCTCCGTCCATATTTTTACGTACAAAGGGAACCCCCCTGCGCACATAGTATACATTATCCTGAAGCAGGGCATCCGGATTCTCTGACGGGCTGATCGTACCACCGAGATCATCATAGCTGATATTATCGCGGAAGGTATTATGGATCGCCTCCTGCAGACAGAACATCACACAGCCGCCTTCATTCTGCCTGCTGTAATTGGATTCATACACCGTTCCGTCCCCGGAATCCGCATCATATGCCATGCCGTCCTGATTGAGTCTGGTGTCCGTGACTTCATTATAACGAAACAGGGCATCCTTGCATTTCCAGGGCCAGATCCCGGCTGCCACTTTTCCCATCCGGTCACCCGGCTCGCAATAGATCCGGTCATTGATCTCGCAGGCCACAGAGTCTGCCATATTATGCTCCACCAGAGGACGCAGGGCATACATCGGCGTGATCCCATCCCCACCGGCCTCTTTTACATAATTATTCCGTATCTGCATATTTTCATGTCCATAGTTCAGAAAAACGGCTTCCGTAAGCTCTGCCCCCCGGAACTTATCATGGGCATAGGTATAGCCTGCTGCAATTCCCCAGCGGCTGACCCGGTGCACGAAGCATCCTTCAATAACGATATCCCGATACCGTGCCACACCCGTCAGCTCCTCACATTCCGGGCGGAGCGCTGTCATATAGATCCCACCGTTGTTCATGTGTTTATCGTAGACATTCCCATGGACATCATGGATCCACAGATTCCTAAGTGTAATGCCGCTCCGCACCCCTTTGTCCTTAGCTGCCACAGCCACACCGGTACGGTTCATTTTCTCACCCAAGCTATAACGCTCTCCCGGGATCATGCTGCCTTCATTCGTGATCTCCAGATCCTCGACCACAATATGCTCTGCATCGTACAAAAGCACTGCGGAAGATACATAGCCGTGATACACATGCGTAGGTGCATCCAGCGGGGTCCCATAATCCTGATACCAGATCCCCTGTCCGCAGGCATCGATCCGCGGCGGTGCATCTGCTGTGCCGTACGCTCCGATCACGATCGGTGCCTCTTTCGTACCGCTGTCTGTCACATGCAGATATTGTCCGTAAAATACACTGCCCCGCTCCAGCAGGACACGGTCGCCCGGCTGCAGGTGTCTTCGATTGACAGCAGACAGACTGGCAAACGCCGTACTGCATGTGCGTCCGTCATTTTCATCACTGCCTGTTCTCTGACTCACATAATATGTCGCAGATAAGCCTGTCATATGCATCCTCCCGTAACCGTTTCTCAATGATCTGTGACACCTCCTCATAGGTAAAATAATCCCCATGATAGCGTCCGAACAGATCTCTATTCTGTTCGTAAAAATCCCGTTTCTCCTGCTCCGTGAAATCCGGGCAATAACCACCTTCCCGGACCTTCTCACACGGCTGCACAAAATCCAGCTTCAGGCGGGTCAGCTCATATTGCAGATACGCCGGTGCGGAAAAATAATGCGGTCCGTAGAACCGCTGTCCTTCCTGTTCCATTCTCCGCAGCTCTTCATTGTGCTTCTGTCGTCGGGTCTCCAGACCCTCCATGGTGGGATCCTCGATCAGGCCCATTCTATGCGCCAAAAGGAAGGCTCCCTGAGCCTTCCTGATATGCGCCTGTGTCATAGTTTCCTGTTTTTGCATTTTCTGTTGCATTATTTCACTGCTCCCGTAATTCCATTTGCAAAGCTCTTCTGTAAACACAGGAAGATGATCGCTGTAGGAAGTGTACAGATCAATACTCCCAGCATCAGCATACCATAATCCACACTGTATCCACTCTTCAGATTGGCTACTAACATCGGCATGGTGATCGCCTTGCTGTCCTGTAAAATGATCGTCGGCCACAGATAATTATTCCACGCATTCATAAATGTAACCGTCATCGCCGCTCCATAGGTAGATTTCATCACCGGGATGAACATCCGGAAGAAAATCTGTATTTCGCTCAGACCTTCCAGTCTGGCAGCCTCGATAATATCATGAGGGAAAGAACGTGCCGCCTGTCTGAAAAGCATGATCATAAACGGAGTCGAGATGGATGGCAGTGCCAGTGCGATCCAGGTATTTACCAGCTTCCAGGAGGTAAACATCTTGAACAGGGGGATCATGATCGCTACGAACGGAAGCATCATTGCCAGCAGCAGAATACTCATCAGAATATCCTTGCCCTTATCATGATAGATCTCAAATCCATAACCGGCAATGGAACAGATCAGCAGTGTCACAACCGTGATCACGATCGCATTGCGGAAGGAATTAAACATTGCAAGTCCGAGATTCTGCATGTCGACCAGGGTCTTGAAATTCTCGATCATATAGGTACCCGGGATCAAGCGTCCTCTTACCACATCAATACTCTGGTTAGTCGCGCCGCACAGCATATAATACAGCGGAAATGCTGACAGAAAACTTGCTATCACTAAGATCGTGTAGGAAATCATTTGTTTGAATTTAGTCACGTTTGTCACCCACCTTCATCTGAATTGCAGACAGAACCGCTACCATCACAAGTATGCATACAGACAACGCTGCCGCATAATTAAATTTCGGTGTCTCCACAAAGGAGATATTGTAGATGTAATGCGCCAATGTCATTGTAGATTTTCCGGGACCGCCTGCTGTCAGGTTCATAGACTCATCGAACAGCTGCAGTGTTCCCGAAGTAGACATGATCGCCGTCATCAGAATGGTCGGCTTTAACAACGGTATCGTGATCTTCATAAACTGCTGGAACGGTGTCGCGCCGTCGATGTAGCTTGCCTCATATACAGAATAATCGATATTCTGTAATCCTGCCAGATAGAATACCATATTATATCCGGTCCATCTCCAGATCAGTGCGATCACGATGACCCAACGCGCCGGCCATGTACTCTGGAACCAGTCCACAGAAGACAGTCCGATGGCCATCAGCACTCTGTTGACCACTCCATCCGGAGCAAACAATGACTTAAATATCATGGAATAAGATACCAGTGACGTTGCACACGGAAGAAAGATCAAAGTGCGGAAAATACCTTTCCCTTTTATCTTAGGATTATTCAGCAGCTGCGCCAGCATCAGTGCGAGCACAAGCATGATCGGTACCTGAATCACAAAATAAAAGAAGGTATTGAACAAGCATTGCTGGAATGTTTTATCCTTGAAGATTCTGGCATAATTCGCTACACCATTAAAGACTCCTCCTGTCTTCCGGAAAGAAAGAAGGATGGCCTGTGACATCGGATAGAAACAAAATACAAATATTAAAATCGATGCCGGGAGCAGGAATGCCCATCCGGTCAGATTATGCCTTTTTTCCAAACTTAATTTTGCTTTCTTCTTTTCCATGTTTCTCTCCTACAACAGTACCGGGAACGCACTGCTGCACCCCCGGTACTATCCAGTTTCCATACTCTGGTGATTATTCAGCGATATTAAACTCTACGGTATCCTGAGCGTTTTTGATCTCTGTATCGATATCAGCGTTCTTCTGGACAACGTTGGTGATTGCATCTGTCAGTGCGCTTCTGATGTCAGAGTAGTATGCACCGTAGTCAATTCCGGGAACATGTCCGGCGAACTCTACGATATCCTTGTACACTGCCTGACCGCCGTAGAACTCATTGCCCTCATTATAGGTCTCAGACTGTGCTGCGGGCAGGTAACTTGCGATCGCTCCTGCATTTACCAGCAGATCATCGTATAAATCTACATCCGCACCAAAGGTAGCGTTCAGGAAATCAAATGCCAGATCGGTATTTTTGCAGTTAGAAGATACTGCCCAGCTTGCACCACCGCAGTTAGCGTAGTTGGTTGCGCCTTCTACATCATCTAACTTAGGCATATTCACGATTGCCCATTTACCTGCCTGATCCTCTGCTGCCTGAATGGAGGACATGATCCAGCAGCCCTGGATAACGCCTGCAGCAGTACCCTTGTTCATGGAAGCGATATACTGATCCCAGTCGGTATAATCTGCCATGATTCCTTCATCGATCAGCTGCTTATAGGTCTCGATTGCTTTCTTCAGTGCTGCGTTGTCAACCAGTGTCACCTTTCCATCCACCATGGGAGAAGCGCCTGCAGACTGTAACATCTCGATCACAATCTCAGAACCGCCGGAGCAGGTCAGCATGGGAACATCATTCGCAGCCATTACCTTCTTGGACAGCTCCATGAACTCAGACCATGTGGTATCCTTGAAATCTTCTACCTTAAGGCCTGCTGCTTCTACCATATCGGAACGGATCGCCATGATGGTAGCACCATTATCAAAAGGAATACCATAATGTGTTCCATCTACAGTGGAGTCAGCCAGCTTACCCATGGAAAACTGGGAGAAATCAATTCCGCAGTCATCCAGTGCTGTGAAGATTCCGGGATAATTGGTTGCATTTTTGTGGAAGGAATAATCCTGCATCAGGAAGATATCAGGTAAAGTGCTGTAATCACCTGCTTCAGCCGCTGTGATCAGAGCAGTCTCGATATCGCTATATACCTTCTCCTGAATGTCTAACTTGAAGTTGGGATGATCCACCTGATATGCCTTCTCTGCCTGCTTCATTGCATAGACATTGAAGTTAGGATCCCAGCACCATACGGTCAGTGTCTCGTCTTCTGCGGAAACAGTCGTTTCTGCTGCTGCCTCTGTTTCCTTGGATGTCTCGCTGGGTGCTGCGCTCTGCACATCATTGCCGGCAGGCTTGCTGCCACATCCGGTCAGCATGGACATAGCCATTGCCGCTACTAAGAGCACGCTTAATACTTTCTTTTTCATCTTAAATAACCTCCTTATACTTGTAAAGTACTACCTTATAAAATATGAAACGCCTTTTGCCTTCCATAAGTTACCTGTCTTCCATATCGTCCACCCAACGCATTTCGCCGGGTTTCAGATCCAACACATATGCACATTTTCCTTTGATATACAGCTCTGTGTGCTGTGCCTGTGCCGAGTTGTTGATCACTGCGATCTTGCCGGTCTTCTGGAATACCGTTACTTCGGTATCCACATTCGTTACATAGTAACGTTTCATCTCCTGCTCCATGCCGGCTGCATAATAGATTGCCCGAAGCAGAAGTCTGCAGTTCTGGGGAGAATACGGAAGACCTGCAAAATATACGCTGTGTCCTCTGCCATATTCATTGACCACCAGCTGGCTGTATTCCCCATCCATCGCAAGGATCTGATAATGTCCGCCCTGTGCATAGACGCGGCTGGTGCCCTCGCCGAAATCTAAGCTTCCGTCAATATCCTCTAAGATAAAGTGATCGTCATTTTTCTCATTATATTTGTCCGTACTGAGAGAGAAGCACATCTCGCGGTCTACACCGAGCACATCGGACAATTGGAAATATCTTCCCTGATACTGATAAGCGGTAGGCTCACCCACACCGATGAAGCCACCTCCCTGATCCACAAAGCGTCTGATATTGGTCAGGACCTTTTCGTCGATCCAGTTCTCCGCGCCGCTGAATGCTGTGTACGCATCCCCGACATTAATGATGACCTTGATTTCCTCAGGGATGCCATTCCTGACATCATCAAAGGAAATGAACTCGACCTCAAAAGGCATTCCGCTTAAGCATTCCAGTACTCCCTCTGCGGAATAAGTTTCCCTGTGCCAGATCGCATGATGTACCTGATTGGACATCCACCTTCTCTGACTGCCCCAGCAGTTCAGGATCGCCACCTTGAAAGGTGCCACATAGGAAGCTGTCCCCTGCATATTTTCATGGATCTCCCGAAACTGCGTTACTACATTTTGTATTTCATCAATGAAACCGGGCCAATTACTTGCCAGCTTCAGATAGCCGCCATATCCAATCCTGTCCAGGGGAGACCTGAGTAATGCACGCCTTGCTTTTCTCCAGTTATCCCTTGCCTCTCCGATCGGGTCACCACCCTCGCAGAACACATCCGGGAAAAAGTAAGGTAACAGCCGTCCTTCGGTATAATCCACTCCCTTGATATCAGAGATCATGCGGAGTGTCACACCGCTTCCGACAGAGCCTACCACTGCATCCAGTCCGATGCCTGCGAAATATTTACCGTAGGGCTCTGTTCCGATCCAATGATCTCCGAGGAACATCATAGCTTCCTTGCCATAAGAATGTACAATGTCTACCAGCTCCTTCGCCAGCGCACATACCTCGATCTGCTGGAACTCTATGAAATCCAGGAACTGTTTGCTGGGAACGCGGAACATGCTGTTGTGATATCCCTGATCCACAATGTACTCCGGGCGGAATTTGTAACCTGCCCATTTTTCAAACTGTTCCAGGATATAGGGGCTCACACTTGCGCTGTATCCAAACCACTCTACAAATTTTTCCCGCTTCTTGTCATCGAAGGTCAGTGTAAACTGATGGAAAAAGGTAGTGAAGCGGACCACATCGATATGAGGATTGTCTTCACACCATTTTCTCAGCTTGTCTTTGACATACTGTTTGGTCTTGGGCTGTCTCACATCGTAAGTGAGCTGATGCGGTGTATCCTTCCAGTCATTCGTGATGAAATTGTACATGTGTACCGGATCCCAGATCAAAAATGCCAGAAAGCTTACCGTATACTCATGATAGGGGATCGTACGGATCTCCACTTCACCGGATGCCTCATCAAATTCCCATGCATCCGTCGGCACCACTTCACCGGTCGTTCTGTCGATCACTTCCCACCAACGCTTCGGATCGTCCAGCGTATTGACCTTAAGCTGCTCCGTATGGAAGCCTTCCATCAGTCGGATGCGGAGTGTTTCCCCTCTGGCGGTGATGCGGTTGCTGATCAGGTATTCCTGCTGGATCTCCTCCGGATGCTTCATTGCCCACGCATTATCCTTTCGCGTGGTATAATAAGTTGCATATTTCTTCACCGGCTCTGACAAAAGTGCTTCCGGCATTTCGGTTCCGTCACAGTCTCTTAAAGCGTCTGCACCCAGAAGATTTTTTAAGCGTATCGTTTCGTCAATGATGTCTGCATCGGTCGGCAGCGTCAGTCTTCCTGTCATCGCATGGTTTCCTCCCATCACTTTTGTACTATCTTGCAGCTGATGACTAAAGTATATCGGCTTCCTGACCTGATATCAATTTCTTTGTTGCTTGTTTTGTTATGTTTATTGCTATTTTGTTACTAAAATAGTGGATTTTTTGAAATGATTATGTATAATATGCTTATCATGATCATACATATTTTTATTTTTTCGTCTTTATTACGAATGTTTTTGTGAAATGTTGTTCTTTTTATATATTTAATATAAAAAATACGATAGATTGGAAAATAGTACACAATAAAAATAAGATAAAGAAGGTATCTGGTTATGAGTAATGAATTTATCAATATCGGCTCCGCAAACAGTTCTCCGGAACATTTTCAGCTGCGTTACATCTCCATCTCCAAATACGAAGGTGACTGGCAGTCCCTTCCGCATACACATCACTTTTCAGAACTGTTCTATGTCCTGCGGGGTGAGGGAGCCTTCTATATAGAGAATGAAAAGGTGCCTGTGAAGACGGACGATCTGGTCATCATCAATCCTTATGTAGAGCACACGGAGAAAACGCTTCCCAACGATCCCATGGAATATATCGTATTCGGTGTGGACGGACTTGCATTTTCGTTTTCCGGTGCGGGGCAAGACAACCCGAAGGGCTACAGCTTCTACAGCTACGGCTCTGATAAAAAACAGTTCATCAACTTTGCCCAGCTGATGATGCAGGAATTCCGCGACAAGCTTCCCGGCTTTGAACAGGTATGTCACGGACTGCTTCAGGTGCTCCTGGTATATATTTCCCGGAAGCAGAACCTGTCCGTCATCTCTGACTCCTCCTTCCAGTTGTCCAAGGAATGTGCTCTGGCGAAGCGTTATATCGATTCCAACTATTCCCAGAACATTACACTGGATTCCCTGGCGGAGATCACACATATCAACAAATTCTATCTGGCACATTCCTTTACCGAATGTGTCGGGCAGTCTCCGATCAATTACCTGACAGACCGGAGGCTGGAAGCCTGCAAGGAGCTTCTGGTATCCTCCAATCTGTCGGTAGCTCAGGTAGCCACCAGCGTCGGCTTTTCTTCGCAGTCTTATTTCTCGCAGATCTTCCGTAAAAAGACCGGCATGACACCGCGCCAGTACCGGAGCCGGTATGCCAGAAAATAATGTGTACACTCATAAAAGACCTCACTACCGGCGCATCTGCAGACTGTGAGGTCTTTTATAATGGACATTTATTCACTTATTTGATCCATCCCCAGCATAATCCCAGGTATTCCACCAGAAAATACATGCCCCGCAGCCATACCAGCACGGCACAGCCATAGAACATCCAGACATTTTCTTTCTGCCTGTCTGCGATTTTTCCCGTCATGGATAAAATCGCACAAATCAACAAAACCATCGTTCCGAAAGCCGCCCGATCCGGATAGTGTGGGGACAGGATCATGGCACCCCAGGACAACAGTGCCCCCAGCAATAGCAGCACTGTATTTCTGCCCAGGTTTTCTTTCAGAATGCCTTTGCAGACGATCAGTGCAAATACCGTAAGCAGCAGGGCAGGGAACAGATACTCCATAATTCCCTTCGCTTCTGCGTAGCAACGCAGATACATTCTCCACAGCAGGCTGTAGGCTTCTTCCCCCGTCTCCCCGCTGCGGACAAAATTGCCCGGTGCAGCGATCATCAAAATGGTTCCCGCCAGGCAGCTGATGTTTCCCAGATACATCCACACCGGAGCTTTTTTGTGCTCTCTGTGTCTTAACAGGATCACCAGAAGACTCAGGAGCCATACCGCAGGCCCCATATTCTCATTGCTCCAGCCTGCGATCAATCCCAGTGGAAGGATCCAGATGACGATGCCGGGAAGATTTTTTTCCTCATATTTCAGATAACAGAACAAAAATGCCAGCAGAAAACCCGCCATATACAGATAATTCGCTGCTCCGGCTTCCCAGAACATACTCATTTTCCAGTTGGCATTCAGCCCCAGGATCATCCCCAGCGCTGCAAACCAGTACGGGAGCTTACGTCTGTCTGCTATCATGCAGGCCAGCCATCCCAACAGCAGTGTCATTCCTGTATTCAGGATATCCGCCCAGTGTTCTCCGGCCAGCAGGATCAGCTGCAGCAGTGCATGCGCCATGCTTCTGCCTCCCCAGTTGAAATAATGCCAGATCTGCGCACGGATAATGTCACTGAGATTCCGGATCGGTGTATCCGCATACAATACCGTCGAATACCACTCATCATCCATCATAAATTCGATCTCATAGTTGACGCGCCACACGATCAGTGCTGTCAATGCGATCAGTACCGGGCTGATCCACCGGATTGCTTTTTTCTGCTTTTCCTGCATATATCTGCTCCATTCCTCTTATGGCAAAGAACGGCTGCCTATAACTGAATCTTCTTCAGACGATCCACTGCCTCCACGGTATTCTCATAGCTTCCGAAAGCCGTCAGACGGAAATAATGCTCTCCGCTGGGTCCGAAACCGGATCCGGGCGTACCCACCACGTTGACATTCTCCAGAAGGTAATCGAAGAACTCCCAGCTGGTCATGCCGTTAGGCGCTTTCAGCCAGATATAGGGAGCGTTCACACCGCCGGATACCGTGAAGCCCGCTTCCTGCAAGCCCTTCAGGATATACTGTGCGTTGTTCATGTAATAAGCAACCTGCTCCTTCAGCTGTGCCTTGCCTGCTGCAGAGTATACTGCCTCACCGGCGCGCTGTACGATATAGGGTGCTCCATTGTATTTGGTGCCGTGTCTTCTTGCCCACAGTGCATGGAGGCTCACATCCCCTCTCTTTAAATCCTTGGGGATCACGGTAAAGCCCAGACGCACTCCGGTAAAGCCGGCATTCTTGGAGAAGGAACGGAACTCGATGGCACAGGTTCTGGCTCCTTCACATTCATAGATACTGTGAGGCACATCCGGTTCGGAAATATATGCTTCGTATGCCGCATCATAGAGAATGACAGCGCCTACCTTATTGGCATAGTCCACCCACTCCTGCAACTGCGCCTTGGTAATGGTGGCACCGGTAGGATTATTGGGGAAGCACAGATAGATCAGATCCGGGGTCTCCTTCGGCAGCTCCGGTGCAAAACCGTTCTCTGCCAGACAGGGCATATAGATCACATCACTCCAGGTCTCGGACTTCGGATCGTAAGTGCCGGTTCTGCCCGCCATAACATTAGAATCTACGTATACGGGGTAAACGGGGTCACATACTGCAATCTTGTTGTCCAGACTGAATATCTCCTGAATATTGCCGCAGTCACATTTTGCTCCGTCCGATACAAAGATCTCGTCCGGTGCAATGTCACAGCCTCTTGCCTTATAATCATTCTCTGCAATGGCATTGCGCAGGAATTCATAACCAAGGTCGGGAGCGTAACCATGAAAAGTCTCCGCTTTTCCCATCTCATCCACTGCACCGTGCAGCGCATCAATGATAGCGGGTGCCAAAGGCTGTGTCACGTCACCGATGCCCAGACGGATGATCTTCTTGTCCGGGTGTGCTGCGGAATACGCACTTACCTTTTTGCCGATGGTGGAAAATAAATAGCTTCCGGGAAGTTTTAAATAGTTGTCGTTTACTTTAAACATAGTACGTTCTCCTCTCTATTATCCCTGGTGCAGTATTGCTGTCACCTTGCTGTCGTAAATAAGCAATTTTTCCGCACTACGTGCTATCAGATGGAGTACGGGTCCACTTCACCTTCAAATACGATCTTCGCAGGACCGGTCATGTAGACCAGATTCTCCTTGCGGTCCCATTTGATGTGCAGTTCACCGCCTAATAGTTTAACAGTTATTTCCTCGTCCGTCAAACCATTTAGTACACAAGCCACCGCCGTGGCGCAACATCCGGTACCACAGGCAAGGGTCTCCCCGGTGCCTCTCTCCCAGACGCGCATAAACACATTTTTCCGATCCAGAATCTCTACGAATTCGGTATTGGTCCGGTTAGGAAAACAGGTATGATGCTCAAACTTCGGGCCGATCTTCTCAATGTCAAGATCCTTTACCCCTTCCATAAATACGATGGCATGGGGATTGCCCATGGATACACATGTCATGTGGTATTCCGTGTCGTCTACCATGATGGGAGCATTCACTACCGCCGGTCCGTCTGCCGTCTCCTGTGTGGCTTCCACTGTTACCGGCACCTCTGCCGGAGCAAGGATGGGATTTCCCATGTTCACCTGTACCAGCGTCACCTGTCCTCTGTCCGTGGCGGTCTTTCCCTCCACGGTGAGTTTCAGATATTTTATTTTTCCGGCGCTGACGATGGTAATGTCCTTCTTGTCCGTCAGTCCCTTGTCGTAGACATATTTTGCCACGCAGCGGATGCCGTTGCCGCACATCTCCGAACGGCTGCCGTCCGCATTGTACATTTCCATCTCAAAATCCGCTTCTTCCGCCGGATTGATAAAGATCACACCGTCGCCGCCGATTCCGAAATGTCTGTCACTTAAGCTTCTTACGATCTCCGGCTTCTCTTCCGGTGAAAGTTTCTCCGTAAAGCCGTTGACATATACATAATCGTTGCCGCAGCCCTGCATTTTTGTAAATTTCATGGATTGCTGTTCCTCCTGTTGTTCTCTTTCACATATCATGTCTGTAACGCCCGGATCCCTGTAATCATTTCCGGGCCGTCCTGCTTACTCCGTCATCATGGACAATACCATCTGTGCCGTCTCCACCAGATTGGTACCACTGTCCATACTGGTCTTCTGAAGGTAGCGGTGGGCTTCTTCTTCCGTCATATGATTTCGTGCCATCAGTAATTCCTTGGCATCCTTGATTGCTTTTTCATCCGCTGCATTCCGTACTTTCGGCTGCATACGGCGTTTTCTTCTGCGGCGTTCCACACCTTCCACCATCAGGTTCACGGTATTGATCAGGTCCTGTACCTTTAACGGCATGGAAAGACATACGATGCCATTGCCATAGCATTCACTGATCAGATTCTGGGATGCCATCAGCAGCATCTCGAAACCTTCCGGCAGATCTTCATGTAGTTCTGTGTATATCATGTCCGCCAGCTTGTAGCTGCAGATCACAATACCGTCGTTCAGACCGTCCGCCTGACTGATAGCCTGAGTGCCTGTGGTACAGATACCCGTGACCTGAAAGCCACTGCGCACCAGAATATTCTTGACGCCTTTGGCTTCCTCCAGCTTCGGCAGTACGACAATAATGTTCGTCATCGGCCCACCTCCTTTCTTCTGTGTTTTTTATCATCCTACAAAAGAAAGGACTCTTTTAATACTTATACAGATACTCCTGAATCTCCCATTCGGATACCTGAGAACGGTACTCATGCCACTCTTTCCGCTTGGCATCGATGTATTTTCCGGCAATATGATCTCCAAGCACTTTCTGAATGAAAGTATCCTTCTCCAGTTCCTCCACTGCCTCCAGAAGTGTGCCGGGCAGCTGATCGATATGCAATTCCTCACGCTCTTTTTCTGACAGGGCAAAAATATTGGCATTGATGCTCTGAGGCGGCTCTATTTTCTCCCGGATGCCCTCTAATCCTGCACTCAGGCAGACTGCCAGTGTCAGATAAGGGTTAGCAGCAGAATCGGGACTACGCAGCTCGATACGGGTGCCCTCTCCGTCTGCAGCAGCCGGAATACGGATTAAGGGGCTGCGGTTCGTCGTGCTCCATGCAATGTAGACCGGTGCCTCGAAACCGGGTACCAGACGCTTGTAGGAATTCACCAGCGGATTCGTAATGGCTGCCATTCCTTTGATATGTCTCATGATACCGCCGATGAAATAGTAAGCCTCTTCGCTCAGACCATTGGGATCGGAAGCATCCTGGAAAATGTTTTTTCCATCCTTCTGCAAGGACATGTTGATGTGCATGCCGGAACCGTTGACACCGAACTTGGGCTTCGGCATAAAAGTAGCGTGCAATCCATGACGTCTCGCAATGGTGCGTACGGCCATCTTGAAGGTCATGATGTTGTCTGCGGTATTTAATGCCTCATCGTATCTGAAATCAATCTCATGCTGGGCCGGAGCCATCTCGTGATGGGAAGCCTCGATGACAAATCCCATATCCTCCAGATTCATGACAATGTCACGACGGGCATTCTCACCGAAGTCCAACGGTCCGATGTCGAAATATCCGGCCTGTTCGTGGGTGTTGGTCGTAGGCATGGTATTTTCATCGGTATTGAACAGGAAAAATTCACATTCGGGACCTACCTCGAACGTATATCCCATATCCTCAGCCTGCTGCACCGCACGCTTCAGCACATAACGGGGATCGCCTTCAAAAGGCTGGCCGTTGGGGCGATAGACATCACAGATCATACGCGCCACCTTGCCCTGCTGGGGTCTCCAGGGGAAGATCTCCAGCGTAGACAGATCCGGATACAGATACATATCGGATTCCTCGATCCGGGCGAAGCCGTCGATGGCGGAGCCGTCGAACATGCATTTATTGTTCAGTACACGATCCAGCTGACTGGCTGTCACTGCAATATTTTTCAGATTGCCAAACAGATCCGTGAACTGCAGACGGATGAATTCCACATCCTCTTCTTCCACAAGACGGATGATATCTTCCTTGGTATAATTGTTCATCGTTACCCTCGTTTCTGCGCCGCCTGTCTGCTCCTTTTCCACGGGGCGGACGCATCCGTGAAAAATACTTACACTAACTATAGCAATGCCTGTTTTGTCTTGTCAATGCGAAGTTCTCCTCATTTACGGTACTACGTGGGAGGTCCTGCGCATACTATTTATAAAGATCATCCCATCATTCCAAGGAGACTTAAGAATGAGTGCAAATACAAAGATCGTCGTACTTCGCAGAAAAGAACTGCTCTATACCGGAATCTTCGCCGCGCTGGGGGTGTTGTTCATCATATTACTATTAATGCTGTTGCTGCCGGGCAAGGATACGGATGCCTCCTATGGGACACCGGATTCCCCTGACGATACTGCTGCCGAAATGCCGGACAATGTGGCGGATGTCTCCACCGGGGCCGTTGCCGATACCGGCAATACATATATCCCCGGAATCTATACCACGGAGCTGATCCTCGGCAGTGAGACCGTCAATGTGGAAGTCATCGTGAGCGACCACGCCATCACATCCGTCAGCCTCGCCGATCCGAGCGAAACACTTACTACCATGTATCCACTGCTCGAGTCCACCATGGAATCCCTAAACGACCAACTCTGTGAGATGCAGGATCCGAGCCAGGTGACCTATTCCGCCGAGACCAGATATACTTCGCTGGTGCTGCTGGAAGCGGTGAAGGCATCCCTGGAGAAGGCAAAGCCTAAGGCTACGCCGGAAGCAACGGATGCAACGAATGCACCGGCAGCTTCCCCGAATGTACCGAAAGCGGATATCAATCCTGCGGCATAAGGGACTCATGTGCCGTGCATAAAATTCAGTGCTAACGCAAAAAAGGGTGCATGCCTCCCGGCATGCACCCCATTGTGCGTTTTATTGTAATATTTTGTTTGCAACACTGGGTTTATTTTATACTATTTGCGGTGGAGATGCAAGGGAAAATTACTTCTCTTTTTTCTCTTGCTTCTTTGCTCTTGCTGCTTTCAAAACATCAGCAAGATTATCGCCATTAAGCACTCCCGGATAATTTTCCTGAAATCCCACTAAAGTATCTTTATTTTCCTGCTCACTTTATACTCCAATATCCGCCTTTACTCGGGCCTTCATATTCGATTATTCCACTAGTCTTCAATTTATTTATTGAACGTTTAACCGTACTGAGTGAAACCTCTATCTGACTCGCCATTTCCTCTCGTGTTACATACTTATTCATTCGTATCAACTGCAAAATAGCATCCTCCACTGATGTCGCATTTTGGGGTTCATTTTGGGGTTCATTTTGGGGTTCACCTTGTTCCATTAAGAAATCCGGATGAATAGGTATCTCAACAGTAACTGCTCTTCTTTCATCATCCGTTTCAAATGTCGCTTTAGGAGAACCATTATCTCTAAGTTCCTCTTGTATAGTAGGAATTCCTGTAGATTTTCCTTCTGTCAAATCTAACTCCTTCAAAAATTCTCCCAATCGTTTGTTTCTATAATATCGAGATTTGAATCGTTCTCCCTCAGCAATTGTCTTTTGCGAGATTGAACGGTCAATACCTGGATAACTAATAATTCGAACACAATCTGGTTCAATCTCTATGATTATTGCCTGATAGGATTGATAATCACGATGATAAAAAGCATTGACCACAGCTTCCTCTAACGCCTGATACGGATAGCTGTACCGGCGAATGGCTTCCATCTGATAATCTACTTTCGTGACCTTTTCCTCAATCACCATGTCCTGTAGCTTTTCCATAGTTCTTTTAATCATTGTCGGCACAGAGCCTTTGATAACCGGCACTTCAATAAAATTATTTGGATTTTTAATGCTACCTTCCGGAAATTTTGTAATTTCAACCTGCGTATATGGAAAGAATTTGTCCAAATGCTCACAAAACATCATCAGTGCCGCATTAGATATACATAGCTGCTCCGGTGGTCCTACAAGAAGCTGCATGTCTCCAAGCACTTCCATAACACCACGTTTTCCAATCTGCTTTGCCAGCTTGCTTTTGGTTGTATTGAGATGGTCCGTTAACAACGCAACCGATATGTCTGACTCTGTAGCCTCAAAATTAGGCCTCGTGTCAAACGGTGCGTAGTTTGTCATATTAATTAATTCTCGTTCCTGCTCCGCATTTGCACGAACCGAGCTTGTCGCATACCGTATATAGTAATAATACTTTTTATCCTTCTTAGCAGTAACATGCTCTGGTGCCTTATACGGTCTTTGCACTCCAGGTGTCACCCACAATACAACAACATTTTTCCCATCAACTTGTTCAATGATCACACGTGGAAAATATGCCGGAATCATTGTATTATTATAACCCAAAAGTTCCTTTTGTATGGTATCCAACTCATATTCTTCCAAACCCTTTACCGGGCGAACTGCAACACCGTTTTTCTCCTCGACACCAATCAAAACATATCCGCCACCAACATTGTCAAAATCATTGGCAAATGCACAAATGCTATGATAAATATCATCCGGATTCCACGATGCTTTAAATTCGATCCTATCAGATTCCACTCTTCGCTTATTTAATAAATCTTCTATGCTAAGCTCCAATTCCATTTACTTCACCACTTTCATAATTTAGGACTGCCCATCTCTTTCTCAGCATTCTCTCGTTTAATCCGATAATCCGAAAGCACTTTCAGTATTTCCGGGTCAGTTACATTGGATTCATAATCTGAAAAATCATTACTTTCAATTATTGGCTTAATTTGTTTCATCATTAACCATAATTTATCGTAACAAATCAATTTGCCCCTCCCAATAAGACGAAAAACACCAAATAATTCTACCACTTACCTTTTAGCAGTTTCAACAAAAGCTTTCGTTTTCCACTCAAAACACCTTCGTCGGAGAAAGCATTGCTTGCTGCTCTCTAACCTACGAAGATGCCGACAGCGGATATCAATCCTGCGGCGTAAGGGACTCAGGTACCGTGCATAAAATTCAGGGCTGACTCAAAAAAAGGCGCATGCCTCCCGGCATGCACCCCGTTGTGCGTTTTATTGTAATATTTTGTTTGCAACACTGGGGCTTTTTTATACTATTTATGGGGGAGATGCAAGGGAAAATTATTTCTCTTTTTCTCTTTTATCAGCAGATATTTCGCACCTCACTTTCTACAATATTAAATCGTATAAATTCCGGTATCGCATTTGCAAGTGCCTTTTCTTTTATACGTTCATCTCCCGTCGCTGCATATGCCACTTCAACACCTGCAGAAAAATATAATTTTTCAAGCTTCTGGGAGCGAATATCATTATAATTTGTACAAAGAGGTACATCGTTCATTCTGGATAAGTAATCAATCATAGCCAGCAGATACATAGCTTCTCTGCACCATCTGCGCTCATAAAGCTTTCTTACTTCATCCTTCTCAAGTGTTTCGATAATAAAATCTATATCGCCCATATCCTTTACATGATGACAGGTATTACTCTTAAAAGTTTCAAACGAACATCTATATTCTACATTATCTGCACTATTATTTTCCAATATTGAGTCTACCGTTACATTAAGCACCCTGGCGATTTTATGCAGAGTTCCTGCCGTGCATTTATCAAGGTCTGCTTTTCCACTACAGATATCAGTAATTGTTGTCATTGCAACTCCGCTTTCCTTGCTTAAACGATACCTCGACATTTTTTCTTTTTCAAGTAAAGCATTAATTATCATCTGCTTCCCTCCTATTTATTAATATATCGGTCAGCCGAACTACTGTCAACAATATTTTTGAATCCAGTGTAAGCAGTAATAACACTTCCCCTATCACAGCCCTTTTGTCTATGTCAGACAAGGCAACGACTCCGCCCAATATGGCAGCTCATCTATAACAAGCACAAGCTTCTCGTCTCCGATATTTTTATCAATAAAATCAAAAACAGCCTCTGTAGTGTGAAAGCTGATATTCTCCACTCCCGGCATAAGCAGATCAACTACCTGCTTTGAAAACAGTTCCAGATTTCTATTTTTTCCGACTTTTGTTGCTGTATAAAAATAGTCTTCTTGTCCATCTTTTTCATAGAATTCCTTTAACGATGCCAGTTCTCTTTCTCTGCCGATAAACATAAGAACTACCTCCCATCTTTGTTAAAAACAGTTTTATTAAAATTGATTTTAACAAAATATTTCTGAATAAAGTTTAACATGACTCTTATGTTTTGCAATCTTTTTATTTGGTGTCGTGTTCACTGATTTTCTTGTATCTACCATAGCTCTTATCACATTTTGTTGCTAAGTAATGCTTAGGGCTGGAAAAGCTTGCTCGTTTCTTTTTTATTTTTCTGACTAATTTTGAGACAAGAAAAAGCCGGGATTATAAATCACCGACCTTTTCTCAATAGATTATTGTACTTCCTCTTCCAGATTATGTAGCAAAGTTTTGATTTCATCATCGTCAGGTGCATACTGTTGTACTTGACTTAATATGGCTTTCGCAGCAGCAGTTTCTCCACTCTCCAGTTTCTGCTTTGCAATATTTTTTAATGAGATGACCATTTGTTGTAATTCTTCCTGCGCTTCCTTTGCTTCTGTTATCTGCTGCTGCATCTTGTTGCGAACCATTTCCGCATAAGTCAACATTACTTTTTCCAGCTTCGGGTAAATGCCCAGACAATTTTTCAAATGTTCCAATGCTTTTCGATCCTGCCCCGACTCGCAATACTCTTTCTGTTTTTTCAATTCCAGGGCCAGCTGCAGTTCATCCGGCAAGCCAACAGAATTTTCTAACAGAACTTCCTCCTTATAATAAGATTTGTAGAAATCAATCAACTTTTCTGTGTATGTCCAAATATCTTCCTCTAATTTTGACAGCCCAACCCATTCCATTATCTCTTCTATCAGACCATTTTCTCTATATTTTATATCAAATAAGTTGTAATGAATATTTTCATTCCTTTTCCATGCTAAAATTCTGTCATTCCACGCTTCCCAATCCTTCCAAGTAGCCCACTGCTCCATACGTTCCAGCGCTCTTCTCCATACCCGATAGTCGACCTTCAATATCATTTCATTAACGTCTATTTTTTCCTTGATTGCAATATTCCAAACCTCATCTTCAACCTCAAATAAATGATCAGCGCATGTAGTCAACAATTCATTGTACAACTCATTGAGAGTTTCTTCCTTATTTGCTTTCTTCTGTTCCCATATAATTTTATTGGATATTATGAAAAAATGGCCACTATCTAATTCCGCCATAAGATGAATTAAATTATTTAGCTTTTCAATTTCTTGCTCTTGCCTATACTCCTTCTTTAATTCCATCAAGATACAAACTATATCATAAGAAATCTTTTCTCCTGAATATAAGGATTGAATAACTTGTACAAAAAAATCATTATATTCTTTACTGCACATCTCATCCATCAGTTTTTTTGCCCAACTTACTTGAAAGATTTCCTGTATATCTTTTACGGATACAATATTGAACAATTTACTAGCATACTCATATTTCTCTTTTTTAATAATTGTCCCAATACACATCATAACAGTTTCCGTAAATACTTCGTTATGAAAAACACTTGTCACAATTCCTGCCGTTTCTGTCTCCATAACAGTCCTATTATTACGTAATCGTTCCGCCTCTGAAACATATTTTTCTAAATTATCAATACATAATTCATAATTTCCAGTTGCATTATATAATCTTGCTCCTATCATATAATAATATGCCTTACATACTTCCATAATAGGCATATCCATAATAGGATTGGTTTTAGCTCGTTCAAGCCATAGTTCTTCTTTTTGGTATTCTTTCATGCATTCCAAAGAGAGCAATATGTATGAATAAAGTACACCTATGTATACTGGAAAAAATTTCACCTTTGTTTTGTAATTTTCCCATTCTTCCAGTCCCTCTATACATACTTTTATTGTTTTTTCATAATTACGCACAGCAAAATATTCCTGTGCTAACTGAAACATCCATCTGGTTTCTCCTGGATATTCTTTGCGCATTTCAACAAGTGGTTCAATATTTCTTGCTGCATGTTGTACTCTTTCTTCATCACTTTTATATACATATCCATAATGATGAACAAAATCGCTAAATTCTTTTTGGGGAATATCAAACGGATTTATATATTCATGTATTTTTCCTATAAAACAAGTATTTTTCTCTCTCCTTACCATTCTGGAAGGATAAGATGTTTTAAAACTTTTCCCCTCAAGATCAAGATAATTTCTTACTTCATAAGATGCGGACTTATACTTCTTGTACTCTCCAGTTGTAAAAAAGGAAATGATCTCCACTGGATTATCAAACCATTCATCATCATCCAAGTACATGAACCATTCTCCACGAGCTTCCTTTAATCCAACATTTCTGGCTGCAGCAAAATCATTACACCATGTAAAATTAATTATTTTATCAGCATATTTTTCTGCCAATGCACGCTGTTCCGCATTGCATCCTGTATCTACCAATATGATTTCTGTAGGAAATGCATTTTTAAAATAGAGAAGTGAGTTCAGGCTTTTCTCCATCTCATCTCTTCCTGAGATCAGCATAGAAATTGATAATAAAATATGATTTTTGTTCATGTATGGAATCCTTTCCTCTTTGCAAAGAGAAAAAGGACCCGACTGTAAAGCCGAGCCCTTCTCTTATTGCTATGTTAGATGCTCTAACTGATTACTTACTGTAACAGAGACAGTACGCCCTGGTTAGACTGGTTAGCCTGAGCCAACATTGCCTGACCTGCCTGAGACAGGATATTACTGTTGGAGTACTTAACCATCTCAGTAGCCATATCTGTATCACGGATAGCAGATTCAGCGCTTGTGGTGTTCTCAACAACATTATCCAGGTTGTTGATAGTATGCTCAAGTCTGTTCTGAACAGCACCAAGTGCGGATCTCTGAGTAGATACTTTCTGGATAGCTTCCTTGATGGCCTCGATTGCATTATCCGCATTGGTAGAAGTAGCTCCATCTACTCTTAAACCATTTACGCCAAGTCCCTTAGCAGACATAGCATCCAGATTCAGTTCAATTTTGTTGTTGGAAGTAGCATCAGCGCCTACGTGAAGAGACAGTTTCAAGCTACCCACCTGATCCTTAGTAGCTGTAATGTCGGTAGCGCCTACCGTCTGCTCATTACCAAACTGATCATATACAGTCTTATCTTTCAGCAGTTCTACATTTGTGTCACCTTTAACAACATAATTCTTTAATGCGTTCTGGGAAATTTTGTTTCCGTCCTTATCGTAATAGGAAACAACACTACCCTTTGCACCATTCAATACAGCATCAGTGCTAAATGTAAGAGTATCGGTAAGAGCCGCTGTACCCTTTGTGTTATCTTTACCATTACCAGAAACAGTCAATGTCAAACCAGTATCTTCGCCATCCTTAGATACCTTACCATTTGAATCAATCTCATATCCATCTACAGACACTGCCACATTACCAGTATCAGTACCGTCCTTACCAGCAGCAATTGTTACTCTGGCACCACTCTTCTGCAAAGTCTTCAGTAACTCATTCTGCAGTTCAACCTGTCTATCAGAATTTGCAGTAGTAGATGCTACAGTAACCTTCAAGCTTGTGTTAGATCCTGTTGCTGTGGTTCCATCCGTTGTACTGATTTCTGCTTTTGCAATTGTCTGGGTGCCATAAGAATAAGTATAACCCTTCTCAGCATCCTTGTCACCCTTTAACAGGTAGGTCTCGTTGAATTTCGTTGTCTCAGCAACACGATCGATTTCAGTGGTCAGCTGATCAATTTCGTTCTGGATGTAGCTTCTATCATTTTCGGAATTGGTTCCGTTGGAAGCCTTAACAGCCAACTCGTTCATTCTCTGCAGCATGTCCTGAACTTCGTTCAGTGCGCCTTCAGCGGTCTGTACAGTGGAGATACCGTCTTCTGCGTTAGCGGAAGCCTGTGTCAGTCCTCTGATCTGCTTTCTCATTTTCTCACTGATGGATAATCCTGCTGCATCATCTGCTGCACGGTTGATCTTGTAACCGGAAGACAACTTCTCAGTTGACTTTGCCTGAGAGCTCTGAGTCAAACCTAACATTCTGTTAGAGTTCATAGCGGTAAGATTGTGTTGTACTACCATAATATATTCCTCCTTGAATTGACGAGCGCTTCCCTGCGCTCCGTTATTTGCTTTGGCAATGTCAGTTTCAAGTTCGCACATCCTGTCACTTTCATCGCCATTGTCTTCCTACTGTCCGGCGTGCGAAACCTTCGATTCGGAAGATGTTCGGTAAGCAAATGTTTTATTTGCTTTACTTGTTAAGTATATCGGAGAGGTTTTTGGAAACTTAACCCCTTTTTGCAAAAAATGTTGACTTTTCTTATTTTCCTCAATTGCCAAAGTAAATTCCGGTCGATCTATCCCCAAAGCTGAAGTTACTTTGGCAAATTTTATTCCGATTTGATTTGTCAAAGACAAAAGTACTTATGCATGAACAGCTTTGATTCAATCTCAACTTCCATTTGAAAGAACCGTTTGTGCGCTTACGGTCGGCCTCTCACAGCTGATTCTTAATTTGTTCGGTTACTCTCAAAAAGTTTGGTTACTAAATTCTGCTCACATCGCAGGCAGGAAATATTTACTCTTACAAGCAGGAACTCACTTCGTCATTTATCCTGTACTTATTTAACATATGACAATATTTCCTGTTGCATTTTTTTTAAGTTATGAGGAATATCTCTATTTTTTTCTATCAGTTTACCTCGCAAATCATTTTCATTTTCAATCATAGCTATTACACTATTTGTTATTTTACTATCTGATTCCAATTCATTTAAGGGAATCACATAATCCCCCATCCCCATATCATTGCCTATACCTTGAGCTTTTACCGAGTATCCTATAGTCACACAAGGAATTCCACTTGAATATGCTGCAATTGCTGCATGTGTGCGTGCAAAAACACCAAATCTACAATGTGCAATCAAATACTTATACTCTGCAGCCGATAATTTATAAGGTGCCATAAAAAATCTCTCTTTAGAATATTCGCTACAACAATAATTGTAAATCTCCAAAAGGATATCATAATCATTGTCCATCGGCATAATGACATGAGGAATAAAAGCAATACCATAGGTTGTGTTTTCCATAATATACTTAATTAGATTAATAATATTTTGTTTAACAATTCCATTGCTTTTTTCTCTCCTTATAATTAACGGACTGATATTTATTGCTATTACGCTTCGCTCCTCAAAAAGCATAGGCAGTGAAATTGGCTTGGGCACTAAACCAAAGGCAATATCTGGATATTTTTTCACATTTTTTAATCCTTTATTGCATAATGTTTCATAAGTAAGACTCTCTCTTGCGGTAATTAATTCATACGTAGATAATGTCTCCACCATCTCTTTACTAAGCATATCTGGATTTACGGAGCAACTCCACAAGATATCCCTTGCTCCCATTTTCAAAATATTTTCATGTATGCATCTCCATCTATGCCACGCTGGATAGCAGTAGTTATCTCCACCTACAGATAAAGCCAAGGTATCTGATGTGGCCGCCTTAATTGTTGACTTATAAATTTCAGCATCATATAATCCCACGTGAGAAGTTATGTTCTCCAATGCAACATATTTTTCATCCCTTGTAAAGTATTCATCAGTATCAATGCCAAATTCAATGTCTTGTTCTTTAAAATGTGTTGATAACCCAATTCTGATTTTCGGCACTCTATTGCGTATACAATCTATTGTTGTCACAAGGATAGCTTCTGCCCCATGATTATATGCTCCACCATGCCCATATAATAGTATATTATTCATTTTCTATTAATTCACGCATCCTCTTAAAATCTTGATCTTCCGGTAATATTTCATTCCAATCCTGTAATTCGTTTTGAGCTTTACCCACCTGATTATTTGTGATAAGATATCTAATGTATTCTTTTTCCAAGTATACATATCTATCTGCCTGCTCTAACTCCGCTGATAAATTAATTCCCAATTGCAAAAGTTCTTCAAGACAATTAGAAACTATTTTTTCATCACCCATAAATATATCCATAACTTGATTTAACGCAATACATTTCCGTTTCTTTGACATAGACATCCCAATTATTGTCCCATATTGCTTTAGGAAACTCCTTGATATATTTTGAAAATATGGCATCTCTTTTGCTTCATCAAGCATGTGTGTTTCATTTTGTAAAGGAAATTCACCATTATACCAGTTTTCACGAATAATTACTTGCATTAAAAAAATGGTGCTCTTATCCACATTTTTAATACTTTCTACAAAAAGTCCCATCTTTGCCAACAGTCTTGCTATGTCTGCATAATGTTCCTCTACAATCTGACTATCAGCTACCATCAAACTGGCTATTTTTATAAATAAATCAGCAAACTCCTTATCAAACCACATTTTTTGAATTAAAAGCTTTGTGCAAAAATCATCCAAAATTTTACATAATAAATAATGCTTTGTTTCAACTTTTTCTGTTGAATCAAAAAGCACTTCTATAGTATCACTAATTGCATTTTTGTATACTTGCATTAAAAAGTTCTGGTTCATAGGGCTTACATAGCCAACCTTGTAAACCAAAAAAGTTATTGCCTCCTGCAAAAGCTTTGTATCACTCTCTATTCGCTTTTCAGAAAAAGTATATGAACTACTCTTTAGTGACATATAATATTTGTGCAGATTTTTATTCATTATGCCGATTCGTTTACAAAAATGTAAAATATTAAACACAAAAAATGTATCGCCACCATAGGCCATGCACATACATCTCTCGCAGTCAATCTTACCCAGTAATGAAAAGCGATACAGTTTTCCCCAAATCGTCCTCATGAATTGATGATATATAGGGAAATAGCTTCCAAAATTTTCATCTTCAATAATTAAATCCTGTTCAACCTCACGTTTTGACACACATTTTCCAGTATTAGCATCTATAAAATCTCCCCCGCTTGCGACTAGATCCAATTCATTTTTTTCTAAAAATGTTATGCTTTTCTCTAGAAAATCTGCTTTATACTCGTCATCAGAATCCAAATTACAAAAATAATCTATAATACCTGTATACTTTTCCACAAAAAGAGGAACAAAATATCGAAAAAATAATGTGGTATCGTTCTCATCTCTATGAACAACTATAAATCTTCCATCTTTTTCCGAAAATCTATTGGCTATTTTTTCAGTATCATCTTTTGATCCATTATCATAGATAACGCATTCAAACTCTTTATACGTTTGCATTTCAATACTTTTCAGACATCTTTCTAATGTTTTTTCAGCATTATACGCCTGCACATATATCAGTACTTTTTTCCTCATTGTTTGTCACCATCATCAAGCTGTTTAATCTGTTCCGCCGGAGTGTGTCTTTGATATTTATCATTAAATCCATCACAATACATACAGGCTTCAAAATGCTTTCTGTCAAAAAACGATTCTATTTTTCTTTTCTTTTGTTCTAGGGATAAATCATCATCCAATAAATTTATATAATCATTATCCTCTGTCAGCAAATTTAGCGAATCACATCTTCTTGCAGTAGCACATAAGTATAATTTTCCCTCAACAAGTAAATATCGCTGAAATTTTTTAGAAAAAATACAGTTATTGTATATTTCATTGGTTTCCGCATCATCCCTCGTTCTCTTGGACACATTGGACATGTCTATCCAACCGTCGTAATATGCATTATTTCCGTAGTATTTTCTTGTTTCGTAATAAATCCCATAATTATCCAGAATTTTTTCAATTTGGGGAACCTCTGTTGATAATTCAGGTCCATAATTATCTATAATTACTTTTACTTTTCCGAACTTTTGCATTGCATAAATCACATCAGTTTTCGGAATCATTGTTCCGTTAGTAATAAATTCTAACAATCCTATCCTATCTCCATATGTGCATAAGTATTCCACTAACTTGCCCAAATCAGGATGCAATAAAGGCTCGCCTCCACTTATTGTCATTTTTTCAACATAATCTACGATTTCAAAATACTTATCGGTATAAAGTTTCAGCTGACTCAAGCTCCAATGAGGCTTAGGATTACTGTAATAAGGAGAATATGCCCCACACAATTTACATTTTAAAGTACAACGATGTGTAATCGTCAATTCAGTTCTTTCACATTTCATAAGTTATTACCTCAACTGTTCAGCCGGTGCAAATCGCTCTGAATCAGGGCAAAATCCGCTGCAATATTTACATGCCGAGAAAAATTTTCTATTATAAAAATTAGCAATTTTTTTCTTAGTCACTTCTAGATTCCATGAATCATTCAAAAAATCCACATACTCGTCTTCAATATCGGGGATAACACCCTCACTGACACATCTTTTATATACACCACATATATATGCTTTTCCGCCCATCAATACAAAGCAATGAAACGGACCAGGGTATGCGCAATTTTTGTATATTTGTGCTGTATCCTCTTCTGATCTATCTTTTAAAGAGATATTTGAAAGGTCAACCCAGCCACCTAAATGTGCATCACTTCCATAGTATTTTCGACGACGATATTTTATGTGGTATTCTTCAAAAATACCAATCATCTTATCCACATTTTTAGAAAGTTCTTTTCCATAATCGTCAATCAATATATCAACTTTTTCTGATTTTTGCAGTACTTGCGCTAATTCTTTTGAAGGAGCTATTGAACCATTCGTAATTATTTCAAGCATGTCCATACGATCTATGTACTTTAAAGCATAATCCATAATCTCTGCAATCTGAGGATGCACGAGTGGTTCTCCCCCATTCACAGTAAATTTATCAACATGATCAACTGCTTCAAAGTATCTATCTATTGATTTTTTTAATAATTCCACCGAATAATGAGGTGGCTCCTTATAATAAGGTGCACTCACAGCGCAAAGTTTACATTTTAAATTGCATCTGAAAGTGACAACCAACGTTGTATTACTTAATTTTATAATTTCATTCATATTCTCTCCTCCGATCCTATTATTGAAGCTGTTCAGCCGGTGTATATCTCTTTCCATCTGTACAAAATCCATTACATCGTGCACACACTGACAGATGATTTCTGTCCCTTAATGCATATAGCTTTTCTTTTATATCACTCAGTTGCAAATTCTCATCGCAAAAGTCTACATGCTCATCTTCACGTTCATTAATATCATCCAGCAATCTATGATTTACATAGCACATATAAGCTTTTCCATCAATAATAAAAAAATGTCTCGAAAAGGTAGTGGTATACATACATTTATGGAATAATTCTGTATTTTCTTCTTCTGTACGCCCTTTGTCGCTAAAATCAGATATATCCAACCATCCCCCTGCATGGGCATCCTCTCCATAATATTTACGTCTACGATACCTAATCCCATATTTTTCAAATGCCATAACAACGTCATCTACTTTTTTTGAAATATTTTTTCCATAATCATCAATCATCACATCTACATTGGGAATTTCTTTTAGTGCTAACAGCAATGCTTCACTAGGCACAATTGTACCATTTGTTATAATTTCGAATTTTTCCATTCTTGAAGCATATTGCTTAAAGTGTTGAACCATTCTTACTAAATCTGGATGTAACAAAGGCTCGCCTCCACTTAGAGTAAACAAACACACATCCCCCATACTTGCAAAATATTTATCAACAGATGCCATTATTATTTTGCTATCATAATGGCACGGTTTTTTATTTTGTGGAGCATAAGTTGCACACAATTTGCATTTTAATGTGCATCTCGATGTTAATAAAATCGTTAAATTTGTTTTTTCCATAATTAATTTATCCCTCTTTTTATTCTTTCTATTATTTTAGAGAAAGGTACTTTCTCATCCATACATTTCCAAAAGTAGTCCGAATATTCACTTTTTTGAGCTGATTTTTCCAAACAGATATTGCCTTTTATAATCTCATCAATAGTATGTAATTCTTTATGTAATGAATTCACAGCTTCAAGAATCTTTTCTCCTTTTGAAGAATGAACCATTACTGCTGAAACTCCATAGTCTTTTTCATTCACATCAACCTTATACCCCCAAAAATCTCCTAAAGTTAAGTCCGTAGCTCTGGATATCCCTTTGAATTTACATTGATTGCAACAAGATCTCATATACAAATTCAGTTCTTTTTTAATGTACCCGTACATAAACGGATCATCATTTCTCTGTGCATAATACTCCTCTCCATTCGCAAATATAATTTTAGTTCCAAAATGATTCCAACCATGTTTCTTATTTTTAAACCATACCTTCTGTATTTCAGATTGATATCTTTCTTCAAGTTCTTGTAAGTATGCCATATAAGCGTTTGGTGCATTCACACCTCTACAAATAAAATCACATAGTGTCAATTTTTCATTGTCTCCACCAAGAAATTTAGACAATGCTACACATTGACATGGCGTTCCCACAAACAAAACATTTTTTCCCAATTGCAATTGGCTTTTTACTTCTTTAAATATATTTCCTAAATTGCTCTGCACATATTTTGATTGTCGCAACAAACCAATATCGTCTTTTTCAAATATTATACTATGTTCCACTAAATGATTATCAGCATATTTTGCGCCAACAACACACCCACCATTTTCTATTACGTAGTTAGCAATTTCTGTAAAAACGCCTCCTGATGTACTGCAATATCGTATCTTTTCATTTTTTGACCACGCTGCATATGCAACAGTATCATATTCATTTATACAAATATCTTTAATAACTGGGCATACCTTCTTGCACAACCCACATTCACTACATTTTTCTTTGAGTACTTGTGGATATAAAAATCCCTTCCTGTCGGGTTTCATTTCTATCGCGTTTCTGGGACATATTTGATAGCATCCACCACAGCCAGTACACTCAGATGTTCCAACCATCTCTGTTATCATATCTATCTCCAATGTATATCTTTCCGTATTATATGCGCCGGATTTCCTGCTACCATACAGTTTGAGGGAACATCTTTTGTTACTACAGATCCTGCGGCAATTACAGCTCCGCTCCCTATTCTGATTCCCTTTAATAAAATTGCTCCTATTCCAATCCACACATAATCTTCAATAACAATTCCATCTGACTGATTCATTATTTCTCCATTTGAATTTTCTATTATATGAAAATCGCTATCGTATATAGATACATTTCTTGCAATTGCACATCCATTGCCAATTCTAATATGATTTTTGCATGCGATAATACATCCACTATTAATATAGCTATTTCCTAATTCTAGAATTCCTCCTTCAAATATTTCTATGCTAGAGTGAAAAAAGGCCTTGAATTCACCCGACACATACAATTTGGATTTATTATGTAATTTCAAATATGTCTCTGCTTCAGATTGTTTTCTAATATTATACCCCAAATGCAGTTTCCCACTAATTGATATCTCTGCATCTTCAGCTACATCAATTATCACTTTTCCATACTCTTCTATTCTAGTCTCATCATACTGTTTTAACATATTTCCTCATAAACTCTTTCTCGAATTCTTCAATATATGGAGAATTATAGAACTCCTCATAATGTTTCGTTAGTTCTCTTTTTACAAATGTTAACTGCTTCCTACATTGTTCCAAATGGTTCTTCTCTATCTTATTACACATAGAAATCATATAAGACCACTCACTGTATTGTGCATAGTCTGCTATATCCGGCAGTTTTTCAGATAAGTACTCCGTTCTTTCACGAAATGCCTCAAAATACTCATCTAACTGTTCCGGGGTCAGAAGCAGATCATTTGTGGTAAATGCTGAATTATTTCCACTGTGTCTCCAAAAACAGTACTTCGGAAGTCCATATGCAACTACCTTTTTCGCTTCTGCAAAGTATTTATATACTACAGTAATGTCATCGTACTTTCCCTCTGTGCGAAAACGGATTTTATCGAATATCTCCCTTCGCATGAGCTTTGAAGGCATCGCAGCATTATATTTTTTCCGTCTGAGCAAGGTTATAACTGCCTCTTCCGGTGTCATGACCAGTTTTTCATCAAACATACAGTTCGGCAGGAACTCTCCGTTTACTTCCTTCATAGAGCCAGACAGAGAAATGTCTGCATCCTGTTCTTTTGCAAGCCCATAGAGGAATTCCAGCATATCCGGTTCTGCTGTATCATCATCATCTATAAATGTGATATACTCTCCTGTAGCTGCATCCAGACCGATATTTCTTCCAGTTCCAATATTACTTTTTTCAATATGTAAGACCTTTATTCTAGGATCCTTGGCAGCGTATGCATCTGCGATTTCACCGCTCCGGTCATCGGAACCATTGTCTACAATGATATACTCAAAATCTCTGTATGTCTGATTCAGAATAGATTCTATGGCTCTTCCTACCATACTCTCGCGATTATAAGTAAGCATTATCACAGAAATCATAAGTTTGTCTCCTTATTCCCAGCGCTTCCAGGGAGCCTGTCCGCTGTTCCACAATTCATCTAACATCCCCTTATCTCGCATAGTATCCATGCATTTCCAAAATCCTTCATGTCGGTAAGCAGCCAGTTTCCCGTCCAATGCCAAATTTTCCAAAGGTTCCTTTTCAAAGAAGGTATCATCTCCTTCTATATAGTCAAAGACTTCCGGCTCCAGCACCATGAATCCTGCATTGATCCATCCGCCATCTTCCTTTGCCTTTTCCGAAAATTGACGTACTGTCTCATTGTCATCAATATCCAAAACACCAAATCTACCTCCCGGTTGAATAGCCGTAAGAGTTGCTGCTTTTTTATGCACTCTGTGAAACTCCAAAAGCGCATCCAGATCAATATCTGAAACTCCGTCTCCATAGGTCATCATGAATGTTTGGTCCCCAACATACTTCTGAATTCGCTTTAACCGTCCTCCCGTCATAGTATGTAATCCCGTATCAACTACGGTTACTTTCCATGGCTCTGCTACATTATTATGAATAATCATTTCATTATTGTTTGCAAAATCAAAGGTGACATCACTACGATGGAGATAATAGTCCGCAAAGTATTCCTTGATTACATATCCCTTATAACCACAGCATATAATAAACTCATTAAACCCATAAGAAGAATAATACTTCATAATATGCCACAAAATTGGTGCATCTCCTACTTCAATCATGGGTTTTGGTTTCAAATGGCTTTCTTCACTGATACGCGTCCCCAGACCTCCTGCTAAAATAACTACCTTCATCTTTATCCCTCATCTTTTTGTAAATGCCTTTTTGATATTGTTTTTCCGCAAAAAAGGGAATCGGCTCGAAGCCGATTCCCTTTTATAATCTAATTATCCAGAATCCATTCTGATCTTCAGCTTCCCTGCTAATTTATTCTATTACATAGTTTATCGGACAAAGATACGAAAATGTTTAGTTACTTTTCTAATTTCCCTTTTGTTCATATCTGCACCTTTTTGCAAAACCTCACTTGATTTTTGCATAAATCAGTTGACTTCATTGTTTTATTGGAATATAATTTGAAAAAAGGAAGCAGTTTTTTACCACTTGTTTACTATGTATTCTTGAGTGGGGTACTTGCTTCCTTTTTTTGTTTTTAATCATTATTTTTCAGTAACTTCCGCATGGTCTGCAACTTCTCTTCTAAGCGTGCGAAATCTAGGGTTATCCCTGAGCAGCATTTTGATTTTTGATTTGTCCTTAGAATATTTGATAAAACTCATAACTTCCCGCAGGCTGGTCTGGAACTTTTCCAGATCTTCCTCCGTCAGGGTGGCCGGTTGGATCAGGTGAATTCTGTCATCCTTGTAGAATCCCTACAGATATATTTGATCTGTCTGTCAGATTTGATTTTCTGAAATTTCTTCTATTATGAGGTCTCTGTCTTCTCTGGCTATCTTAGCATTATCCAACGCTTCTTGTAACGTACACCCTGTGCTCTCCATAATATTCTTTATAATATTTGCAGTGTTCTCAATCATACATTCTTTTGCATACTCTTTTGCATACTCCTTTGCATAATTTTCTACCGCTTCACACATAGTTTCATTTCCTCCTCTTGACTCTTTGTAATGTCTTACTCCTTCTGCCAATTCTTTATAATACATATTATCTGGATCTGCCTGATGAAAATCCTGCATAAGCCTGCCAATCGCATCTTCGCCCTTATAATTACCATTTACATACACAATATGAGCTCCATCACCAAACGGCTCCCTGGTCTCACTTACATATCTGTCTACATGATATATCGGTAAACCACGTTGAAATTTATCGTGTTTATATATAAATATCACATAAGAATCTTTGAGTTCCCGGAATTTCTGGCCTGCTCTCAGCATTCTGGAATCTACCATACTACTATGGAACCGGGCTCGCTTCACATGGGCTCCTTCTGAATTGCCCTGTACTTCTATATCCATTTCTGATCCATCTTCATCCAGTGCGTGTACATCTAATATGACATTTCGTCCACCCACTGCTGAATTTTTAATCTCATCCTGCCCGTTTACACTGAGAACCTTAATATTCCTTTTAAGAATAAGCCGAAGCAACAACTCTGTTGCTTCAATATTTTGATCAAATGCTCTGCTCATCAGATCATCATCAAATAAAGTCAGTCCTTTGATTATCTTTTCAATCGTTGCTCTGTCCTGAACAATCCCCCTGCTTTTTGCTTTTGTCATTTTAACCCCTTTTCTAAGTGTATATTATCATATTCCACGGTTCCGAACAAACTAATAATTTATCTTGCAGCACCTCCTGTTATTTTCTTCAGGTTGTCACCCAAAATAGCTATAAGGCACACATCTAAAAATACATATGCTTTCCTTGCTGCAGCATTCCAATTTTCATCCAATGAAATCAGCGGTGATACACCTGAATAAAATATTTTTGAACTAAATAAGATTTGATCTGTCTGCAGAATTGATATTCTGTGAATCTACATTAACATACTGCTTCCGATAAATCAACGATAATTTTATCAGCATCGAAAGGTAAATTTACTTTAGTGCCTGCCATTTTGGAAAAATATTTTTTTGCAGCTTTTTTATTTCATTCTTTTTCAGATAAAAATACTCATAAAGCTGCTTTATGAAATCTGCTATCCGTTCCATCAGATAATGATTCTTTTGCGCCTGTTCCTGAAAACTGCATGCATGCTCTATGTTTCCCTGCCAGTGCTTCTGACGGTTAAATCCCTGGTTTTCAATTTTCCAACGGTTCCTTCCAGCACGCACGATCTTCTTCGCATTTCCTTTCGTGATCTTCAAGCTGGTTATCCACGCATATTCAGTTACCTTCTCTTCCTTGTCTCCCAGCACTTTTTTTCTCTTTATAATATATCAGATTTACATCAAAAGCCCCAAACGGTATCTGGTTCTGATATTCAATTCCATCTCCTGCATTTTCTTTCTCCGGTAATGCCCGGTATTCCTGTTCTATGGATGCAGCACAGCCTTCTTTATACCGGATAATGTAATCCCAGCCATAATCCTTGCAGATCTGCAATACCCTCTGCGTGACGTACAGTCCGTCTGCCGTTATGATGACCGGAAGACGGGGAAATCTTTTTTTGATCTTTTCTGCAAGGCGTACAAATGCCTTGCTCTCACAGTCCTGCTTCACCCTGTCATCACTCTGGCTGATATATTCCTCAGAGTTCTGTATGGTCTCTGAAGCTATGCTGCATACCAGATCATGACCAAGATAGAGTTTTGCCTCCAGCACACTTCTGTGGTACTTTGTAAATTCATTGCTCTCTCCACGGTTATAGCACCGGCTAAGATAGAAGTCATTCTTTGTCTGATATCCTTCATCCAGTTCCGTGCCATCAATGATGATCTGCCACTTTTTCAGCACTCTGGCATCATCAAAGGTTTTCCTGCGGATCATGGTGTATGCCAGGTCTTTTTGTATTTCTTCCAGTTCTTCAGGGGATACTCTTTCCAGAAATTCATTTACTGTAACGCCATGTGGAAGATAGTCCTTCTTTGTATCTCCAAGAAACGCATAGAGGTTTTCCACAATTTTGTCATCATTAAATTTCCGGGTCATTTCCTGCATGCTTGAGATCCCTCCAATGCATTTATAATACAGGGTTCCCAGCATAGTCTTCGTAGAATAGTCAATATAACTTTGATTTCGAGGATCTTTTACCTTTGCAAATCTGGAAAACAGTTCAGGGTAATACTTTCGTTGGATTCTATTGCATTCAACAATGGGATTCTGTTCTAATCTTCTTCTGACTCGTTCCTGCTCTCTGCTCATTTTTTCTTCCTTTGCGACAAAGTTTTTCTTTTATTGTACCTTATCGCAAAGAAAGTTGCTTTAAAAAGGTGAAATTATTGCGAATTATTTTTACCTGTCAATACTGAATAATTCCGGTCGATCTATCCCCAAAGCTGAAGTTACTTCGGCAAATTCTCAAGCGGAAGTTACTCTTGAAATTTTTACATCTCTGGCTTATTTCATGCTACAACGGGGATCTAAGAATTTCTTGCTGTTTCAAATATTCATCTTGTACAAGTGGAAATTTGTAAGGGAAATTTAGGGACAAAGACGTATACGCAAAAACATTTTTGAAATTATAGATCCCTGTCTGATATTCAGGCAGGGACTGTATTTTAGATTATCCAGACTGGTACGATATAATTGTCTCTGTCAATCGCACTAAGTCCCGGTTTCATGCAGATAACTGCGCCCTTCGCACGAGGCGTTGATGCCTTGTCGAGTAATTCAAATACCTTTACCAGCTCTGTTCCGGGATTTGCAGTTTTCTTAATCTCAATCGGATTCAATATTCCATCATGTTCCAGGACAATATCAATCTCCCTGGCATCTTTATCACGATAATAGTACAAATACGGCTCTTTTCCACAATTCAGGTAGGTTTTCCGAATTTCCGCGACCACGTAATTATCCAAAATGGCCCCGTTCATAGTACCGCATTCTAACGTTTCCGCACTGCTCCATTTCGTCAGGTAACACACCAGACCCGTATCGTAGAAATACAGTTTGGGCGTTTTCACAAGGCGCTTCAACAAATTATTAGAATACGGATGAAGATAAAAAATAATTCCCAGCGTTTCCAGAATTGTCAGCCAATCCTTCGCCTGCGTCTGGTTGATATCTGCATCTCTGGCAATCTCTGCTGCATTAACCATCTGCCCACATCTTGCTGCCACCGCAGTAATAAACCGAAGGAACTTAAGCGAATCTATGGCATCCGATAATTCTCTTACATCCCGCTCAATATAAGTAGACAGATAACTGCTGTAAAAAAGCTGACTGTTACTGTTAATACCGCTTACGATCGCAGGCATGGAGCCTTGATAAATCCGTTCAAAGATCTCTCTTGTATCAGCTTGCTCTCTCTCTTTCTGCCTCTCGTTTAAATCCTCCAGATCTACCGTAAACGGTTTCATCGTTCCTCCGGATATCTCTGCCTGTGACAGGGATGTAAGTGAAAGTACTGCCACTCTTCCTGCCAGTGACTCCTGTACTCCCTGCATCAATTTGAACACCTGTGATCCCGTAAGCCAAAATGCTCCCGGCTCATGGTTTTTATCTGCATTTATCTTGATATAAGTAAACAGTTCCGGTGCATATTGAACCTCATCAATTAATACAGGTGGTTTATGCAGTTGCAGAAACAGTTCCGGATCGGTCTTTGCAATATATCTTTCGTTTAAATCATCCAGTGTTACATATCCCCGCTCCGTTCCCTCCATCAGTTTTTGGAGCATTGTCGTCTTTCCTACCTGTTTTGGTCCCGTTACCAGGAGTACCGGATATTCCCTGGTTACCTGTCTTACTACATTCTCCAGATTTCTTTTGATATAACTCATAAAAGTCCCTCTTTCGGCTAATCTATACTCTGATTATATTTTAGCCGAAACCACATTTTTATTCTTTCACATTGATTCCGTCATAAAAAAGGGAAGCCGATATCTCTGTCAGCTCCCCTTCATCTGTTGTATTTACTTTTTATTGTCGTACATCTGGGGCTGCACATACCCGCTGCCGCTCATGCTCTTGTAGTAGTCATAAGCACTTTTGGCGTTTTTCCGTCTCTGTCCAATTCCGGCACGTTCCTTCGCAAAATAGTTCTCGATCAGCTTTTTGTTCCGGGCCTCCTGTGCCTGTACAGTCACACTGAGTTCTGTCACCCTGCTGACCTTCTTCTGAAGTTCCCGGATCTGTGCTGCGTAGCGTTCTCTGTTGCCTTCCAGCTCTTTCGCCAGCTTCTCATACATGATTTCAAAGCCTTCATCCAGATGAACCACCTCATCAATAAGCCGCTGTTTTTCCTCCACAGCATCGTCGAACAGGCTCATATCCACCTCTTCCGCAGAAAAGATTTCTTCCTGACGTTTGTTATATTCCCGGATCTTCTGTAATACTTCCAGCTTCTTGTCCAGGCTCTCTGACAAAATGGTAAGCTGATTCTCCATCAGTCATTTCCTTTCTTTGCTCCCGCCTTCATGACTTCTTTCCAGTTGTCACGGATAGCGTGCAGGTGGGTATTGATCTCTTCGAGGATTTCCTTATCTTTTTTGACATTGGCTTCTACCAGACGTCTCTCGAGATAAGTGTAGATGTTGTCAAAGTCCTTGGAGACTTCGTATTTCATGTCCAGCGTGGAATGCAGATATCCAATGATATTCTGCACCTTGCGGATATTTTCATGTGCCTTGGGTACATCGGATTTCTCCACAGCCATCTCTGCAATATTGCAGAACTTGATAGCTCCGTCATAGAGCATCAATGTCAGTTCTGCCGGAGAAGCAGTCAGAACCTTGCTGTTATTATACTGTGCATAAGCACCGGGTAATGCCATATCATGATCCTCCTAACAAGCTGGTCACCGCGCTGGAATTGCTCTGCAGCTTTGCCAGTGCCGTCTCCATTTTGGAGAACTTGGAATACCACTTGTCTTCATAATCGTTCAGCTTATCTTCCAAGTCTTTGATCTTGCTTGTATAATCATCATAATCCGATTTCATCTTTTTGTCATCATAAAAATTACCGTAGGTACGATAACCTTCTACAGACTTGGAGAGATCACTCATTTTAGTATATAAATTCTTGAACATTCCAGAGAAAAAGCTTACGACCGTATCGGGATCACTGCTGATCATGCTCTTAAGCTTGTCTGCATTACCGGAGGTGCTGGAGTCATCTGCATCTCCATCAATGTGGTAGGCATTCTTCTCATTCTCCGCTGCGGTAAAGTAGCTCAAAGTCTCAATACCGAAATCGCTGAGATACATGTTCTTGCCGTTTACTTCCACACTGCCTGCCATGATTTCTTTTAAGGCAGAGCTTACGGTAGACAGATTGCTGTCTCTGCGGAGCAGGGCATCCTTAATCTTGGTCTCATACTTCTCTACTTCGGTATCGGACATGGCATCCTTCTCATCGTCGGTCAGAGGCTCATATCCTCTGGCGGAATCCGCATTATAAAGCTTGTCCATCTCGTTGATCAGGGTATTATATTCCTTCAGGAAGCTCTTGATCATATCGTAGATACCATCTACGTCATCCTGTGTGGTCAGGGTGATCTCTTCATCTGCTCCGGTCTCTTTCAGTGCTGTAATGGTCAGACCATTGATGGAAAATACATTGGAGTTGCTGGTATACTCTGTGTTGTTCAGTGTGATCACAGAATCCTGCCCTTTGATATAGTTGGCATCTGTAATACCCAGCCCCTTCAGCAGGTCATCGGCACCGGTTCCGGTTGCCGTAATAGAGAAATTACCGGCATCGCCGGAGTCCTTTGCACTGATATAGAATCTCTGCTGGGTGGTATCGAAGTTTGCATTCAGTCCGGCTTCCTTCAATTTGGACAGTACATCAGAGATCGTGGTATCTTTGGTAATATTCAGTTCTACGCTTGTATCACCGTTCTTGATCTTAAGAGTTGTATCGTCTCCGGTGGTAATGCCGGCCACGGTGCTGCCATCACTGCCCTTGATCCCCAGATCAGACAATTTTGTCAATGCATTCAGCTTGGTATCCGCAGTGACATTATCCTTCAAGGTCAGCTTGCCGCCGGTCATATAGGCGGTCTTGGCCAGCTGTGATACCTTGAGGTTCTGTACACCGGTCATTGCGCCATCACCGGTGATGACACTGACTGCATTGCTGTCGGATACTTTGGTCACTCTCTTGCTATATGCGGATTCAAAACGCATATTATTAACAAACTTGGACTGCAGATTTTTAATCTTGGTATTCAGCTCTTTCCATGCGGTCTGCTTCCATTCCTGTTTGGTCTGTGCCTTTTTCGCATCGTCCACCTTGGTCTGCTTCGCAGACACCAGTTGCTGGATAATGCTCTCTGTGTCCATTCCGGAGATCAGTCCGGATAATCTCATTGTTGATGATGCCATATCGTTATCCTCCTATCTCTTCTCATCCACCAGGATGCCTGCCATCTCCCATACTTTGGCGATCATGTCCAAAGTCTTCTCAGGTGGAAGCTCTTTGATGACTTTCTTGGTATCCTTGTCTATGATTTTGATCGTTATGCGGTTTGTCGCCTCATGAATACCGAAAACAGCTTCTGAATGGGACATCATGTTCTTATTCAGCTTCTCTACTGCTTTCTTGATCTGCTCGTTGGTCACCTGCTGTTGCTGTTCGCTATTAGCATCGGCAGAAGTATTATTCTGATCCTTGCTCTGCGCATTTTCAACAACTGCGGTGGTCTGGTCAAGTTTATCTGCCGCTTTTACATTGGCAGGATTGTATTCTGAGGGATTCTCCTCTGTAGTTACTTTTGTCGCAGTGTTCCTGGCAGCGGCTGTATTCTGTGCCTGCACTGTCATGACACTGGAAATCGGTTCTATGGTCATAATGGTCACCTCCGTGTGATAAACAGGCGCCTTCCGTGGGCGCACGACCTTGCTTCTCTAAGGACTGTATCGGTAAATTCTCCCGAAAAATTAATAGAAGATGCAAAAATTTGCACCTCCTATGCCTAATTTCCTATTTTTCTATTTTCTAATTCCAATACAGGTTCATATTCTCTGTAACGCTTTCTTCTGACAGTTGAAATCGAGTCTTTACTTTCTCAGCCGTAGTATTATAATCCGCCCCCAATTCAATGCATGTTATGATCAATGCCTTAATACCACTCTGCCGTTCCTCCTGTCTTCCTTCTTGTCTCCCTTCGCGCTTTCCCATCCTTACATATTGCTCAAATAATTCACACATAGTGATCTCATCCTCCTCTCTGATATTCATTTCCTTTAAAATAGCAGATTCTGTTGTGGAATCCTCTTCACCGGATAATACATTGATCATTCTGATCAATGCCGCTTTGTGTACCACCTTCTGGTCGGAACGAAGATTATTGCCCTCTGCCAGATAATCCAGCACAATTCTCATATCGCTATGAAATCTCTCCCGCACCTCTTGGGGCAGGTAACGCATTTCCCAGATATGTACCCTAATATCATCCACATATTTTCGAAGTTCTTCCGGCACTTTTCCACAACATAATTCATGGATTCCCGGTTGCTTCTCCCAATGCTCCCTTCCCCAGTAAAGTATCATTTCTATAATGGGATACATGTCCATCACTTTGCCTTCGTACTGCTCCCGATATCCTCCGCCGGTATAACCCGCTTTACGCAACACCATTTTGACATCCGGTGCCGACTGATTGGCGATCATATATTGTGCCCTGATCCGTTCCCCTGCCATCTCGTATTTCACCACATCCTGTAACTGGTTTCGCAGCCTGCTTTCTCCGCTCGTATAAATACTTTCCGTCGGTGCCGGCAACAGATTTTCTTTGGTCACAACAAGCTTTCCATTATGCAGCAACGCATTAATAATGTCTGCAGCAACATCTGGAAATGTCTCGAAATTCTTTGTAACAAGGTCGTTTTTCTCTCTGTTTTCCCTCATTTTTTCTCCCTTAAGCACACTAAACTTACCTAAGCAGGAAAAACTGAAACCGTTCCATGCACTATTTCCCTTTCCGCCTGCTTATGTTTTGTCATTTTGTTTGAATTCTTGGCGAAAAGCCCGAAATACACACAAAAGATATTGTCAGAAATTGTCATAAAGAATTCTTTAGATGTTGTAACTATAGCATACCCCTATCGTCTTTTCAAGTTCTTTTTTCCGGAGGTGTATCAATGCGTATATTTGCAGTTTCAGGAAAATGTGCCCTTATTTTTCAACAATGGATAAAAGCTCCGGATTTATGCATCCAGAGCCTCTTTCGTTTCCTAATTTTATTTTGTTTTACCCCAACAGGTTCTTCAGTGCCGCCATGCCTTCGGCATCCACAGCGGCCTTGTTGGCTTCCTGGATCTGGAGGTAGACTTCCTTGCGGTAGATGGGCACTTCCTTGGGAGCAGTAATGCCGATCTTGACCTGATCGCCTTTGACTTCCAGAACGGTGATCTCGATATCGTTGTTGATGACGATTGCTTCGTTCTTCTTACGGGACAATGCCAGCATCTTACTCACCCGCCTTTCCGGATTTCAGGATGTCGTATACCGGATATTTTACCGGGTATTTATCTCCCTCAAGGATGATCTGGCAGGCCTTGCGTTCTTCCACGTTGATCACAAAGGGACCCTGCAGGTTCACCGTCATCTTCGTCAGGTCAGCAGGCACCGTCACAGTAACCATGACCAGAATGTTCTCAGGAGTCAGATTGCCTACACTAGTGAGCAGTTCGTCATCCACTTCCGGATCATACTGAGGGTTGACCAGCAGCGGATCCATGACCGGCATGGCGAATCCGGGTTCTTCCAGAGACTGTAAATAGCGGATTCCTACGTTGCTGCCCTTCTCCTCATCGTGGAGCATGGTAAAATGCTTCAGTTCCGGGAATCCGATAATACCTTTGTCAAAAGTGATGATCTTGTCATCCGCAATCTCAACTTCTCCAAAAAATTTTGTATTGATCTTCATAAAATACCTACGCCTTTCCGTAACCTGTTGTTCTAGATGAAATTCAACAGTGTGGTCTGCATTACTTTACCGGTAGCCATCAGTGCCGCTTCATAGGTCATTTCCGCACTCTTCAGATCAATGACGGTCTCGGTAACATCGATATCCTCGTTTTCACTCTTTAAGGTCTCAAAAGTGGTCTTCTGGCTCTTCATGCGGTTATCGATCAGTTCCAGTTTGCTGCTTCTGGTACCGCAGTTGGTAACGCAAAGGTTGGCATCATCCAGATATCCCTGGAACGTAGTAATGCCGCTTTCGAACATCTTCTGGCATTTGTCCTTTGCCAGAGTCAGTGCTTTTTCTACTGCTTCCATCTGCTTCGTCAGGGTCTCTGCATCCGTACCGGTAGCAGTCTCCTGCAGTCCCTCGATCTTGGTCTTCACATTCTCCAGATCCACCACATCCTGCATGGCCTGTACCAGATCGTCCACCGTACGTCCGATACCGTGCTGGAAGCACTCATCTGCAGTGGAATTCACCTGAATGGTCTGGTTGAAACCTACATCATATTCGATGACCTGTTTTGCCGCATCACCCTTGAGGTATTCCTGATTATATTTCGTTACTTTCTGATCCGCATCCGTACTGGTACATGCAAAATAATGCTCAGGTCTCAGATCACCTTTGACCCAATGATCCTTCTGGTAGGTCACACGGATCTCGCCTTCGTTCTTGCCAGAAGTGGACGGATCGTCCTTGCAGGACATCAGCTTTTCATAACGGTTCTTACCAAGCAGGACCTCACCGGTATCCGGTACATAGATCAGTGCATCATCATCCTTTGCTGCCATAGAATAAGGATCCGCGGTAGAGGAGACCGTCTGGAACATCTTGGAATCCCATGTCGTCATATCCTTTTTATAGGCACCGTTTGCATCTTTCTCCCAGAAAGAAATCGAAGGTTTCGCATCCACATCTCTGCAGTCATCATAAGCCAGCCGGATACGATACACATCTATGGAGCTGACTGAATTTTCCGTAATATCCTTGTAGTCCTGATTCTGATCATTATAGTTATTCGCCGTAATATCCAGCAGTTTTCCGGTATTCACCTTTGTCAGCTGTGTGATGGAGCTGTTGTCCAGCTGCTCGGTAATCTCATATTTCGTATTGTACTCTTTATCAAAACTCAGAGAAGTATCGGTACGATATCCGGTAAACACATAACGGCCCGCATAGTCTGCATCGCCGGTGCTGTACACTTCATCTCCCAGTGCCTTCAGCTGCTCCAGAATGATCTGGCGGTCCGCGGATTTCAGATCTCCGTTAGATGCCTTGGTGCACTGTTTGATCATATTCGTGATGATCTCTGTCAGGTTCTTCAGTGCATCCTCGGTTACGTCCAGCCAGCTCTCCGCATCCGGAATGTTCTTGCTGTAATACTGCGTCACCTCGGTCACATTGCTGCGTAGACGCAAGGCACGGATGGATACCACAGGATCATCGGAAGGACGGCTGACCTTCTTCTGGGTAGACATCTGGGTGCTCAGCTTATCCTGATATACTTTGTTCGTATTGATATTGGACAGATTATTACGCTGCATGATCTTGTTCGTAATTCTCATTTTCTCCGTAACTATTCAGGATTCTAAAAATCAGAATAACTGGTACGTTATGCTTGCATATAAGTAACAGTTTTCTGATTCGAATGGTGACTCGAATAGAGTCACCACACACGTGAGCAAAATTAGCTGCGTAGCAGCGAGAAAGCACGGATACGTGCGTTTTTGCGAACATATGTGGGAATCCGAATAGCTGCCTCCTTTCTAGTTTAGACTCCGGTCTCCAGAATCAGTCTGTCATAAATCTCCGTCAGTGTCTGGATCATCTTGGATGCCAGATTATATCCATTCTGGTATTTTACCAGATTCACAGCTTCTTCATCCTCATCCACACCGGAGATGGAGATTCTCTGGTTGTCGATGGTATTGGAAATGTCTTTAAAGCTTGCATAGAAGGTATTGGCTCTGGAAGCATTCAATGCCACATCCGATAAGATACACTGTAAAAATTCGGAAGCATTACATCCGCGGAAGCTCATCTTGCTCTTATCCGTAGCCAGATTCTTCAGATCGTTCAACAGGTCATTCTGTTCCACGCCGTCAGATGCATTTTTTCGGTTTGCCATCAGGCTGGGATCCTGCTCCATGGCATCCAGAATATCGAAATTCTTCGCTGTCAGACGATAGTAGCTGTCATCGTTGACTTTTACCGTAACTTTACTGTTTTTCTTCTCCTGCTTGTCATATCTCTTGGCTGCATCATCCAACAGGAACTGCTCACTGCTGGTTGCCTTATTGCCGGTAAACATCTTCACACCGGGATCTCCGCTTCCGCTGTAGCCGGAAGTCAGAATATCGTTGAATTTCTGGGAAAATGTACGAATCCACTCATTCATCTGATTCATATAATAAGGAATTCCCTGATAGGACAGGTCGGTACCGATCTCTGCCTTTTTCCCTACACGGTCATTGGTAATTCCCCGGGGATTCTTCTCACTGTCCGATAAAGTAAATGTATAGGAGTAAGTGGCGTTGCCGTTCGCATCATATTCGCAGGTATATTCCCAGGAATCATAGTAGAATTCCTGATTGCCCAGATCCAGGATGCCTCCCTGATCCGACAGATTACATTTATTCAGATCCTGCAGATAAGCCTTGGTTACTTTTACGGTTACGGTATCATGGGTCTTGCCGTCTGCCGTGGTCGTCGTGCCGGTGGCGGTCACCTGTCCGGTGAAGTTCTCGCCGTTGTTACCGTCACGCATCTGGATCAGTCCTGCCAGATCACCGCCCATGGATGCGTTGTACAGATTAAACTTCTGCCCGTCCGCCCAGTAGACTTCATAGAGACCGTCGATATCGGTCTGGTTTACTTTCTCATAGGAGGTTCTTGCCACACATTCGAGTCCGTTGTAATCACTGCCGTCTACCAGCATCTGTCCGCCTGCGATCTTGACCATATATCTGTTGGCTCCGGTCTCACGGTTCTCGTTGTTGGCATCGATGATCGGAGTCTCCTTGACTTCCACATCCACGATCTTGGACAATTCATCGATCAGCAGGGTTCTGCGGTCACGCAGCTCATTGGCCTTTGTTCCGGCCAGTTCAATGGTGTTGATCTGTTTATTCAGGGAGGCGATCTCACCGGCAAGGGAATTGATCTGATCCACCTTCAGTTTGATCTCCTGGTTGATATCCTTCTGTACTTTTTCCAGATTGCCCGCCATACCGTTGAAATACTCTGTCAAAGCTCCGGCATAGCCTACGAACTGGGATTTGGCTGTGGCACTGTTGGGATCTTTTAAAAGAGCCTGCATACCGGTGATCATCAGCTGATCGAAGATAGTCTTGAATCCGGTACTCTTGCCGTCATCATCAAAATACGTCTCCAGCTGCTGCATGTAATACTGCTTCATATCGTATTCGCCCAGCTGTGCATTGTTGTCCCAGAATCTTCCGTCATAGAACTCATCGCGGACGCGCTCGATTGCCAGAGTCTCTACACCGGCACCGGCACAGCCATAGGTCTGGAACACCCGCAGCGCATTGGCGGCCTGCTGTGTCACCTGTTGTCTGCTGTAGCCTTCCGTCTGTACATTGGCGATATTATTGGAAGTGGTATTCATGGCAGCATTGCTGGCCAGAAGTCCTGTATATGCAATATTTAATCCAAAAAATTGTGAGGGCATCTCTTACCTCCTTGGTTCTTACGCATTAAACACCCAGCGTGGAAAGAATGTGTTCCAGCATCTCGCTGATCACGTTGATATAACGGCTGGATGCGTTGTATGCGTTCTGGAACTTGATCATATTGGACAGTTCCTCGTCCGTGGATACACCGATAACCTGTTCTCTGGCGCTCTGTGTAGCTTCCACGGTGCTGACCTGATTCTCATAAATACTCCGGAATACATAGCCGGAATTGGATACCTGCGATACCAGGTCGGTATAATAATCTACAAAAGTAGTCTTTTTCTGTACATTAGGATTCAGCGTGTAGGCTTCCTCGGTAAATGCCGCTTTCAAAGCATCTGCGGTCTCCTTATCCTCGGAACCGTCTGCCAAACGGAATCCAAGCTTGGAAGGCTCCTTCGTCAGCGCCGGATTTACCTGAAGATTGCCGATGGTATACAGGCTCTCAGGGCTGTCCGGATCTTCTTTCTTCATGACCCAGTAGTCCTTAAGTGATCCGTCCGCTTCCTTCACACTTACTTTCTCATACCCATCCGTTGTAACCTTGGTGAACAGCTGGATGGGGCTGCCATCCTCCATGCGCATGTAACCGTCCGGGTCTACCGTGCAGTAACGGGCATTTTCTAATTTAGTGCCGTCTGCCAACTCCAGATCTCCGGTCTGTACTCCTGCAGCCTTCGCCAGAATATCGTTCACCTTCGTCACCACATTGTGGATCATCTGGTCGAACTCACCCTGAATATTCATGACAACGGACTGGGAGACACTGTCGTATTTTCCTTCCGCCAGATCTGTATAATTGGCTCTGTGATCACCTCTGGCCAGAAGCATTGCCTTCAGGCCGCCGATATCTGTGTTCAGGTCGGAAGAAATCTCCACGGAGAGATCAAATACCTCTGCGCCGTCAATATTATAATCTCTGGTGCCGTCAGCTCTTACGGTGTAGGTGGCATCCTGCGGCCAGAACGGAGTGTAGAAGCCGGTGGCTTCATCCGTCTTCAGAGCGATCTCATAACAGGTTCCGTCCTTTACAAAATCCACGCCCTCGATCTGTACGGATACACTGCCGTATCGATCTTCGGAAAAGGTCATGTTGGTCAGCTCTGCCAGTTCATCCAGAATCTGATTTCTCGCGTCTCTCAGGTCGTTGGCATGTTCAATGCCGCCACTCTCAATGGCACGGATCTGATCGTTCAGCGTTAATAACTGGTTGCCGTATTTATTGATCTTATCTACATTCTGTTTGATCTGTGTATTCAGGTTGTTCTGGTAGGAACTTAAGCCATCATATACTGCGCCGGCTCTCTGCACGAATTCATTGGCTCTCTGTACGATCAGTCCCTGCGTTACGGAACTGCTGGGATCCTTGGAAAGCTCCTGAATAGCGGTCCAGAAGTCTGTCATGGTGGTCTGGAATGCCTCGCCGTTCAATTCTCCCAGCTGGCTCTCTACCTCTTCCATGACTTCTGTGGACACTTCATAGAACATACTACGTCCGGATTCCTTGCGGTATGTCTTGTCCAGGAAATAATCTCTGACCTGTTTTACGCGGGAATATGTGACACCCAGACCTGTCTGTTTGTTGGAAATAGACTTAGGGTCTGTCGATAATGTGACATAAGCTCTGTTAGACTGCTGTACCTGTTGTCTGGTATAGCCGGTGGTGTCCACATTAGAAAGATTATGCGCTGTGGTATTCAGCGCATTCTGACTTGTCTGTAATCCGGACGAACCTATATATAAACTACCCATTAATGGCATAAACTTTCACCTCTGTATCAGGGGATCCTCAGATCCCCGGGATCCGGTCTTACTGCTTGGCATCGAATCCATGGTCAATGACCCCCATGGTATTGCCTGCATTGTAAGCTCCCCGGTTATAATTCGCTGTCTCGGGTGCAGCCTTGGATGCCTGGAGGAGATTCATCTCGAATTCCACCATCTCCAGTGCGCTGTTTAACAGTTCACTGTTCTGCTCGTTCACGCGCTTCAGTCCCCGGACCGCTGCCTGTAATCTGTCGTGGGAATCCGCCAGTGCCTGCTGTTCCGCAGGCCGTGCAGATAACATAGTGATCAGATTCGGCAATTTCAAGTCGTTAACATCCCTGTTCAATACATCGGCTATGTCCGCAGTCACTCCCGCTCTCTGCTTGTCCAGATTGTGGATCCTGCTGACCAGCTCCTGCTCCTCGTCCGTGATCTTTTGTAACTCTGCAAGATCACCGCCTGCAATAATCGGTGTCTTGCGCTGTGATAGCTGAAGCAGAGCTTCGTACTCCGTACTCTCTCTGTCCAGTACATCTATCAGGTTTTCCATTAAACTAGCCAAGGAACTACCTCATTTCTTCCTGCTTTTGAAGCAGCTTCTCCGCAAAGCTTGCATTATCCACTCCATAAGTACCGTTCTGGATTCTTGCTTTAATGGGAGCCGTTAACTCTTCCCTGATGTCAGGTGCTGCTGCCACTGCTGCCTTAGCGGTCTGGAAATCCTTGCCCTGGCTGCTGATTTGCAGTCTGTCCGTGTGTGACGCTGTCTGAGTCTTCTGAGTCCTGCTGACCTTCTGTGACTGATACAGCTGCTGTACCTGTGTATACGCTTCAATACGCATATCGACTCCTCCTTCCCGAATGTCTTTTGATGTTTCACAATATGTATCGGACGGATTTGCAATTACTTTAGCCCTCATGGAAAAAAAGTAACGATCCGGACCGCCTGCAGGGGAACGTCCGAATCGTCACAAAATCTGTCAATATGCATTCTCATTACGGATTTCACTGTCCACCTGTTGTACACGGTAAGTCTTATCATCTACCGTCACAGAGGTCACAGTATCATCATGAGCATACAGTCCCTCTTCCACATAAGAGAATTTTTCCGGTGTCCTGCCCTCTTCCAGGATCTGGATCAAAGCCTCCACCCTGGGGCCATGCAGTGGATTGCATTCTCCGATGCAGGTGATCTCATCCTTCAGCACGCAGTCCATGGATTCTGTGCTGACACCGTCAAAGGACAGTATCATGATATCTCCTGCCGCCAGGTCACTGCCCACGGTTCTGCCCGCTGCGCGGATAGCTTCCATGGCTCCGAAGGCTTCATTATCATTCTCACAATATACCACATTGATATTGTCGTATTTTTTCAGAAAAGCCTCCATGACCTCCTTGCCCTTGGCCTGGGTGAATTCTCCAGATACCTGGTCCAACAGATCCCAGCCATATTTTGCCACGCCCTGTTCCAATCCCCTGGTCCGTCCGATCTGGGCGGAAGCTCCGATATTTCCCTGAATATTTACAATATGAATATCCTCCGGTGCAATTCCCTTGCTGATGGAAAAGGAATTCAGCCACTCCGACATTTTCAGGCCTTCCAGTTCAAAGTCCGAACCCACGAAGCAGGTGAACAGACTGTCATCCTCCACATCCACCTTCCGGTCCACGATGATCACCGGAATTCCGGCATCCTTCGCCTCTCTGAGTACCGTATCCCAGCCGGTCTCCGTCACCGGTGCCAGCACGATGTAGTCCACCTCCTGCTGGATAAAGGTTCGGATGGCCCGGATCTGGTTGGCCTGCTTCTGCTGACCATCCTCGAAGATCAGGTCGTACCCGGCCTCTTTTGTAAAGGTACTTTTCATGGACTCCGTGTTGGCACTGCGCCAGTCGGATTCCGCTCCCAGCTGGGAGAAGCCCACCACGATGCGGTCCGTCTGTGTATCTTCCGGCGCTGCAATATCCTCCGCAGTGCTTTGTCTGTCGCCGCATCCGGCAAGCAGGATTCCCAGCCCCAGCAGCAGACCCGCCATCCATCGTCTTCCTGTTCTGCATTTCTTCATATCTGTAATGTCATCCTGTTCTGTCATACTTCCCGCCCGGAAATCGCTCTGTCATTCTCTCATTTTCCGGCAGGTTCTTTCTCTGTATGAAAATACGCAACAGAGCTCTCCAGTTCCCCGGAGATCTGTTTCATTTTATCACAGTTTGCGCCCACTGTCTGTATCTGTGTCAGAATTTCCTCAATGTTTGCATTCACCTGCTGATTGTTGGCAGCATTTTCCTCACTGATAGCACTGAGGCTGCCGATATTGCCCAGAATATCCTCTTTCTGCTGTGACAGACGTCCGGTCTCTCCGGCGATCTTGCGAATCTCTTCCGCAGAATGTCTGATACTTTGCTCTAACTGCTGATACTGCTCTCTGGTTGCAATAATGTGATCCTGTTCCTCCCGGATGATATCCTTTACCACATCCGCCTGTTCCACAGTCTCACCGGATTTCTCCATAATGCCCTGGGCCAGATTTTTGATCTGCTCGGCACCGGCAGCGCTCTGCTCCGACAGTTTGCGGATCTCTTCCGCCACCACGGCAAAGCCTCTGCCCGCCTCTCCGGCTCTGGCGGCCTCGATGGAGGCATTCAGACTTAACAGATTGGTCTGTCCGGAAATGGAGAAGATCAGAGCTACCGCCTCATCGATCTTTTCGATATAATCGTTGGTCTCATGAATCTTCGCTGTAATGGTATTCACGGATTCCACAGAACGATTGCTGCCGGTCATGATCTTTTCCATGCCTTCCCCCGCCTTTTTGCTGTTGTCCTGTATTTCTTCCGAATCCTTCTGCAGTTGTCCGGCACTGACACTGATGTCATTGACCGCCTCTCCGATCTCATCCATACGGTCACTGATATTCTGCACATTTTCCGCCATTTCCTCCGCTGCGGAAGACAGCTGCTCCATCGCCTGACTGATCTGTCCAGCCTGTTCTGTGGTGGCATTGCTTCCCTCTGCCACCTGCCGTACACTGTTTAGAAGTTCTCCGGATACCTCCTGTACACCGCCGATGACCTGTGCCAGATTCCGCTGCATCTGTGAGGTATTCTGTAACAGATTACGGATCTCCCGGACAATACTGTCGGATTCTTTTCTGGCACTCAGATCACCTTCCGCCAGGGCATCCACCCTGCTGCCGGTCTCTTTCATCTTGCCCGACAGTGCTCTGCTCAGGAAAAAGCAGATAACACCAAACAGGATCACCATGCCCACTGCGCAGACCAGGAATACAACCTCGATCTCCCACAGGGCATCGGTGATCTCATTTTTCCGTTCCGCCGCAAAAGCCACTGCAGTGATCCGTCCGTCATTCATAATCGGGATATAATAACCATAATAAGTATTTCCCTCAATCACTACATTTTTATCATAATATCCCTCCGTCCCAAGATCCTGATCCATGGGGATTTCACGGATACGATAGTCATTTTCATTTTTAATGGATGTGGTAGCCGGAATGCCGTCTGCAAGAATGGCCATCTCCAGGCCTTCTTCCTTCAGGCTGTCCAGGTACTCATAATAACCGCTGGCATTCATTGCCGTGATTTCATTTTCCTTACAGTATTTTGCCAGATTATCCGCAGTTACATGCAGTGTGGTCTGCACACCGCCTTCCAGATTCGTTCTGGTCAGACGTAAAGATGTGGTACTGAGGATCACTGTTGCCAAAACTACCGGTGCCAGTGCCAGCAGCATCAACAACAGGAACAGGCTGCATCCCTGCTTTTTCAGAGTTTTCTGCTTTTTTACCTTCGTTTTTTTCATAACTTCTACCCCCTGATATCCGGTGGATTCCTTTTACTAGCGGAAAAAGAGTGTGACTGCACACCAGCCACGCTCTTTCCGCTCCTTCCTATTTTCAGCTGTTTTTATTTGTTCTGCAGCATTTTCTTTTTTCTTGCGATGACCACACTCTGTACTACCAGGAACAGACACAGCATAGCTGCAATGGTGATACCAGTCCACCATGCCTGATCCAGACCTGCACTGGATACGATATTCTGGATAGTGCTCAGGGACAATACACCGAAGAAAGTTCCGATGATATTGCCGACACCACCAGTCAGCATCGTACCGCCGATGATGGAGGATGCAATGGCGTTCATCTCCATGCCGCTGGCATGAGAAGCAGATCCGCTTCCTACATGCAGGAAGTACACATAACCGCCGATACCTGCCAACAGTCCGCAGAGCAGATGGGACATGAACTTGGTTCTCTTCACATTGATACCTAACATCAGCGCGCTCTGATTGTTACCGCCTACCGCATAGAAGCTGCGGCCCATCTTGGTCCAGCGAAGCATGATAAACATCAGAATGACTACTAAAAGTGCCACAATCACACCGATCTCCACATAAGCATTGACGTAATTGCCCAGTTTGTTCACGGAGCCCATTCCCGGAACGATCACACGGGTTTCCTTCAAAGCAGTGAAACTTTCGTTGGCTACGTTGAAAGGTTTGGTATTTACGATCGTTGTCATACCTCTGGCGAAGAACATACCCGCCAGGGTCACGATAAAGGGCTGGATATCCAGGTATGCTACCAGGAAGCCCTGTACGATACCGAAAGCAAGGCCAATGGCTACTGCCAGTAACATGGATACAAATACATTACCGCCGCCGAAGTCCAGATATACGGCGCAGCTCATGCTGACCAGTGCCACCACACCGCCGACGGAAATATCGATTCCACCGGTAATCATGACTAAACTCATGCCGCAGGACAGAATGATCAGTGCTGCGTTAGCGTTCAGAATGTTGAAAAATGTCTGAGGTTTTAAGAAGCCTTTTCCCTGGAACACGATGGCTCCGATATACATTACGAAGAATACTACGATCGTGATGGTCAGCAGCAGATTGGTATCTGTCATATTTTTTAACTTCTTACCCATATCAGCCAACCTCCTTTACAGCCTTGCCCTGCTTCAGCTTCTTGCCGAAAGCGGACAGCCATTCTCTTACCTTGGGAGTACTTAAGACTACCAACAGGATAACCACTACCGCCTTGTAAGCAGGAAGTGCATCGGACTGTACGTCGAATTTGTACAAGGTGGTGGTCAGGAACTGGATGACATAAGCACCCAGAATGGAAGCTGCCATGTTGAACTTACCACCGCTTAAAGAGTTGCCGCCCAGGGCTACTGCCAGGATGGCATCCATCTCGATATCCTTTGCAATAACGGAGTAGTTGATGGAGGACAGACGGCTTACTTTGATCAATGCTGCTACCGCTACACACAGTCCCAGGATCACAAAGGTCAGGAACTTGATAAATGTGGGATTCAGTCCGTTTAACTTGGAGGAATTCTCATTGATACCAACAGACTGGGTGTAAAGTCCCAGTGTTGTGAACTTCAATACCAGGAAGATCACCAGTACACAGACCGCTGCAATGAAGAACGGTGTGGGAATGGGAATTCCCGGAATAAATCCACCGAAATAGCTGAAGGTCGGATCACTTACAATAGGAAGCTCGTTGTTGTTGATCCATGCTGCAATGGAACGTCCTGCCGTATAGAGGATCAGGGTCGCTACCATGGGCTGGATCTTGAAATATGCTACCAGGGCACCGTTAAAGGCACCGAAGAGCATGGCTACCACACAGGCTACCAGAAATGCTACGATAATGGGGGCCTGCAGGGTATCGGGTCTGGAATTCGTACCACACAGTACTCGTAAGATCACGCTGCCTGCGATGGCAATGGCAGCGCCCACGCTGATATCCTGTCCGCCGGAAGCTGCAGTGACCAGTGTCATGCCAATGGCTAAAATAGCCAGTTCGGAACCGTAGTCCAGGATCGTCATCAGGTAACCGGACAATACCGGATCTCCTGCGCTGTTATATCCCAGTGTGATCTTGAAGAAACTGGGGTCTACGATCAGATTGAATACTGCCAGGATTATCAGGGCTGCAATGGGAATGAAAATCTGCTGCCGGAACAATCCGCTCAGGAAATTTTTATTACCTTTTTCTACTTTCTTTTCATTACTCATGCTTACTTTCACCTCCGGCAATCGTACTCATAATCTTGGTCTGGGTCAGATCTTCTCCGGACAATTCTCCTACCACCTTGCGGTCTCTCATGACTACCAGTCGGGAGCAGGTACGGAGCATCTCGTCGGTCTCGGAAGAGATGAAGGTCACGCTCATGCCTTCACTTGCCAGCTTCAGTACCAGCTTCTGGATATCCACCTTGGTACCGACATCGATACCTCTGGTGGGCTCATCCAGAATCAGATATTCCGGATGGGTCAGAAGCCATCTGGCTAAGATTACCTTCTGCTGATTACCGCCGGACAGCGACTTGATGGGTGTCTCGGCCGATGCCGTCTTGATATCCAGCAGTTTGATGTATTCGTCTGCAAATTTATTAGCTTCCGCCTTGGAAATAGGGTGGAAGAATCCACGAAGTACCTGTAATGCCAGGATAATATTCTCTCTTACGGACAAGTCACCTACGATACCGTCACGCTTACGATCCTCCGGCAGATAGCCGATTCCACAACGCATAGCATCCAGAGGCTTATTGATCTTGACCTGCTTGCCGTTCTTTTTCACCGTACCGCCGATGACACGGTCAGCACCGAAAATAGCGCGGACGCACTCGCTTCGGCCAGATCCCAGCAGTCCCGTAAATCCATTGACCTCGCCCTTCTTAATATAGAAGTCAAAGGGCTTGATTCCGGCATCGCTGCACAGATCTTTGGTCTCAAATAAGGGGGCTCCGTTCTCCGTCTTCTGTTCCGTGGGCTGCTCGCCTTTGATATCGGACAGGTCATCCAGTTCCTTACCCAACATTTTGGATACCAGTTGTACTCTGGGCAGATCCTTGATGGCATATTCACCTACCAGACTGCCGTCACGCATAACAGTGATCTTGTCACACACTTCATATACCTGATCCAGGAAATGGGTTACGAAGATGATACCCACGCCTCTGGCCTTCAGATCGCGCATCAGACCGAAGAGCTTTGTCACTTCCTGCTCATCCAGAGAGGAGGTCGGCTCATCCAGGATCAGTACTTTACAATCCATATCTACAGCTCTGGCAATGGCTACCATCTGCTGTACGGCGATGGAACAGCTTGCCAGCTGCTGGGACGCTTTCGCGGGGATATCCAGATTCTGTAAGATCTTGTCTGCGTCCTCATTCATTTTTTTCCAGTTCTGATAGATCTTATTGGAACGTCCTATGTACATGTTCTCCGCCACGGACAGATTCGGACAGAGTGTAATCTCCTGATATACCGTACTGATGCCCAGCTTCTGTGCCTCCTGCGGAGAGTGAATGGATACGGCTTTGTCATTGCCGTCGATGAAGATCTGACCTTCATCTTTGCTGTAGACACCTGTCAGTACCTTGATCAGGGTTGACTTTCCGGCACCGTTCTCTCCCATCAGCGCATGGATCTCACCTTTGTTCAGATGGAAGTCCACACCTCTCAGAGCACGTACACCGGGAAAGCTTTTGTGAATATTTTTCATTTCCAATACTGTGTTATTGTCCAAAAGTTTCACCCCTTAATCTGTAACTATTCAGAGCCATGTAAATATCATGAAATGTTCTTCGAATGCTGGCATTCGTAAGAATATTTTATGATATTTATAGGGCGAAGTAACCACATTCGCAATAAAGTGGGCTCTGAAAGAGCCTTTTGCGAATGGGGTTCTGAATAGTTACTCTTTTGATAAAAGAAGCGCGGAGCTAGCATGCGCCGCGCTTCTGGTCGTTTACGTCAGATTAGATACCGTAGTTGTCTACATCTTCCTGAGTAATGGTGGTTGCATCGAAGCCTTTCTCATCCATGATGATGGTCTTCTCGGAGATGGTCTCGCCGTTCTCCAGCTTCTTGATGATGTCATCGATATAGGAAGCCTGGAAAGGATTGCACTGTCCATCGTAGTTCCAGTTGCCTGCCTTCAGTTCTTCCAGAGCCCACTTGTTGCAGTCAAAGCCCATAACAATAACGTCTTTACCAACACCGTGGGAGATATTAGCCTTATCCAGAGCTGCTACAGCACCCTTAGCCATATCATCGTTCTCAGCGTAGATTACGTTGAAAGGAGTACCTGCGTCGATTACAGACTGTACGATCTGCTGTGCTTTCTCTGCGTTCCACTCAGCGGTCTGCTGTGTTACCAGATTGAATCCGTCGTTTGCTGCTGCGTCATCCAGAGCACCGGTACGTCCCTGCTGTGCTGCGGAACCCATAACACCCTGTAAGTGGATAATGTTGTATTCACTTAAGTTCTGGCTCTTTAACCAGTCAACTGCGGTCTGGCCTTCCTTTGCCATATCGGATACGATGGATGCCTCATACAGGCTCTCATCTGCATCAATGGTACGGTCGAAGAGGATAACTCTGATACCTGCATCCTGTGCATCCTTCAATACGGAATCCCAACCTGCGGTATCTGCTGCGGACAGAAGCAGATAGTCAACGCCATCCTGAATGAACTTCTGTGCTGCAGTGATCTGCTCATCGTTCTTTAAGCTGTATGCGAAAGATGCTTCGTAGCCGTTAGCCTCGGTAAAGGTATTCTTCATATCCTTATCGTTTGCGGTACGGTAACCGGACTCGTTGGGGTCATTGTTGATGATGCCGACTTTGATCATATCTCCGGAGGAGCTGGAGCTGGTCGTTCCTGCGCTTGCACTTTCGGTTGCTGCGTTTGCACTTCCGGTTGCTGCGTTTGCACTTCCGGTTGCTGCGTTGCTGCCTGCATCAGAGGAGCCGCATGCTACAAGGCTGAATACCATGGTTGCTGCCATTACTGCTGCTAAAATTTTCTTCTTCATTGTGTAACCTCCCAATTTGTTTTTGTTCCCCAAAGAACTATTTCTTTGATGATCTTATTGTAAAGCGGATCCAGGGAAAAAACCATGAAGATACCTCACGGAAAAGTTGAAATTTTTATGGTAAAAAAAACCACCGGCGTAAAAAGTTGATTTTTTTACGATAGTGGTTCATTTTTTTAATACTGCGGAAGCCGGACCGTGACGCAGGTGCCCTCCCCGTAGGTACTGGTAATGGTGATACCATAGTTTTCACCGAAATTCAGACGGATACGTTCGTTCACATTGTACAGGCCGTAGATATCGGTCTCCCGGACCTTCCGGTTGCGGATGCCTTTCCTCACCTGCTCCAGCCGCTCCGGCGTCATCCCCTTGCCGTTGTCCGTGATCAACAGAATGCAATCCTCTCCGTCCAGTTCTCCTTCGATCCGTATCATGCCCTTGCCACGTTTGTTCTTGATTCCGTGGTACAGTGCATTTTCCACCAGAGGCTGCAGCGTGATCTTGGGAATCTGGCAATGGTTTAATTCTTCCGGAACACAGATCTCATATTGAAGGATGTCCTGATAACGCATCTGCTGGATCTCCAGGTAGCTGCGGACGTGCTGCAGTTCTTCTTTTACATCCAGAATATCCTGTCCCTGATTCAATGAGATCCGGAAAAAGTCCGACAGGCTGCCTACCATGCTCACGACCTTTTTCTGTTCTCCCGCCTCCGCCAGCCATACAATGGCATCCAGCGTATTATATAAAAAGTGCGGATTGATCTGGGACTGCAGCAGTTCAAATTCCGCCTTGCGCAACCGGATCTGCTCCGTCTTCACCTGCTCTAACAGTTCGTTGATCTTGTCGATCATGGTATTCAGTGAATCGCTGAGCACCTGGGCCTCCACGCCCCCCGTCACGTCGGAGCGCACCGTCAGGTCACCTTTTGCCACCTGATCCGTCACCTGGGTAAGGCGTCTTATGGGGCTCGTGATACTTAACGGTATATAATAGGATAAGAATAAAAACAGAACCAGGATCAGTGTAAAGGCAATGATGGAGAAACGGATCATATTCACGAAGAAATCCTGATATTGCTGCCTGCTCTCCTGAATCCCCCGGATCTCGTAATAGATGTACTGGGACATGGTATCACCCACCAGAGACGTCACAATCTGCACATCATTTTCCCAGATTTCCATGTTGTCCTCGTAGCGGTTGCCTTCCCGGATATTGTCCTCGATCCTGCCGATATAGGTCTCCAGATTGTTCAGATATTTTTTGACACTGGTCAGTCGTTTCAGGTTCTCCTGAGATTCCGTCAGTTCTTCCAGACCGGCCACGATGTCATCTGCCTCCACCAGCATATCATGCAGACTGGACTCTTCCAGCGTCTTGTTCCCTACGATCAGCAGATAAGTCTCATAATCGAAATCCTTCTGGAAATCCAGGCTGAACTGACTGGCCATGACGGAGGAATTGATCATATCCTCGTATCTGCGGTTATTGTTCCATAAATTATAGAAGCAAAAGATCAGGAACAATACAAAAGGCACCAGAAGGCAAAGATAGGAATATCTTATCTTTGCCACCAGTGTCGAATGTTCATACAATTCTTTTATCTTTTTTCTCATAGGAATCCCCCTTATCCATGGCCACGGCTAATTGGTGCCGCCCCGGTACTGGGTAGGGGTCATTCCCTGGGTCTTCTTGAACAGATAGGAGAAATAGTGTGGATCCTTGTAGCCCACCTCCTGGCTGATCAGGCTGCTGCGCTTGCCGGTGCAGCGCAAGAGTTCCTTTGCCTTGTTCATACGATAGTCTGTCAGATATTTGATAAAGCTCTGTCCGGTCTGCTGGCTGAAGATCATGCTCAGATGGTTTGGTGAGAAATTCACGTGGGATGCCAGCAGATTCAGGGAAAGTTCCTCGTCTGCATAATTCTCATCAATGTATTTCATCACCTGTTCCACCACATCATCATACCGGCTGCTGGCAGCCTTATCTCTGACCACCAGTGCTTTCTGCAGAATTCTGGTAATGTAATGGATCGCACTATCGCTGTCCTGCAGGGTCTTCTCGTCCTGATTGGGTGTTTCCAGTTCCTGCGTATCCGTCTGCAGGCTTTCCAGAAAATCTGCCACACAGAAATAGACATCCATGGTAATATACTGCCTGAAAATATTGGACTGCAGTGCCTTGTTGCTGAGATCCCGGAAAAATTCTTCCACGAAGTAGACCACTTCCTCCCGGTCACCCTGTTTTAAGAATTCCTGGATTCTTGTGCGGTCGATCTGCTTTGGATTGACTTCCTTGATGTCAAAATTATCTTCCTTCTGCGCTTCCTCCGTCATATGTCCGCTGTCCAGGATCCGGCTGTCCTGCACCAGATATCTGTGGGCAAAAGCATGACTGGCCTGTTCAAAAGATGTCGGAAGCTCCCGCAGACGGTTCACCGGCTTGCCGATACCACCGAAATACCGCACATGCTCATAGCCTTCCATAATGTCCTTGATCTTTTCTATGTATTCCTGTTGCAGCAGCAATAGCTGTTCCTCGGAATCGGCTTTTAATAAGAATGCTTTTCCTTCCAGATTACGATCAAAGGTGATCACCGTCCTGCCGTCTTCCAGTCCCCGCAGTTCCTGTTCGATCCGGATCAGGCTGCCGGAATACTCATCCTGCGCATGACGCAGAGACTGGGTCTTGAACAGAATAATATTGTACCAGGGTGCCGACAGATCGATCCCCAGAATCTCTGCCGATTCCAACAGTTCTGCCACGGTGCTTTCTCCGGTGACCAGTTCCTGGAACAGTTTTTTCCGCTCTCTGAGATTGTTTTCCTCCATCTCCTGCAAATACCGCTCTCTGATCTGAATGGCTCTGTGCTTCTCCTCGATCTTCGCCGACAATTCATCCAATTCCGCCAGCAGTTCCTCACCATTGATGGGTTTGGACAGATACTGGGCCACTCCCAGCTTGATAGCTTCCTTGGCATATTCGAATTCCTGGTAACCGGACAGAATAATGATTTCTGTGTCCGGAAGCTCCTTGCGGATCAGACGGCTCAGTTCCAGGCCGTCCATAAACGGCATCCGGATATCGGTGATCACGATATCCGGACGCAATTTCTGGATCATGGGATAGGCCAGCTCTCCGTCGCCGGCCTCCCCACAGAACTCATAGCCATGAGCCTTCCAGTCAATATTATTTTTGATTCCTTCACGGATGACAAATTCATCCTCCACCAAAAACACTTTTAACATTTCTACGATACCCTTCTTCTATCTGCAGGTAACTTCTACCCGCAGATTCTGCCTGCAGATTTTTATTTCGTTCTCTGCAATACTATTTTCTATTATACACGAAAACAGATTTTTCGGGTAGCATATTTTAGCGGTAGAATACTTCTCCCAGCATCAGGTCTCTCTTCAGATCGCGGATCTTCGTATCCTTGTCGATGTATACAGCCTCGATGCCCATCATGGCTGCCCAGTCACCCATCTGCTCTGCGGTCAGATCGTAGGTAAATGCGGTATGATGTGCACCTCCTGCCAGGATCCATGCTTCCGCGCCGGTATACAGATCCGGTTCGGGAGTCCAGAAGTTGGTAGCGGTAGGAAGCTTCGGCATGGGTTTCTCCACTTTCTTGCAGTTCACATCGTTGATGATCAGACGGAAACGATTGCCCATGTCGATCAGGGAAGTAGCGATACCATGACCTTCCTTGGAAGTAAATACCAGTCTTGCAGGATCTTCTCTGTCTCCCATGGACAGGGGCTGGCACTTGATGCTGATGGGACCGTCCGCAATGGTGGGGCAGATCTCCAGCATATGGGCTTCCAGAATACCTTCCTTGCCCTTGATCAGATTGTAGGTGTAATCCTCCAGCATGGAAGTACCCTTGGCATCCTTTTTGCCTGCGGTCATGATCTTCATCAGACGTACCATGGCGGCTACCTTCCAGTCACCTTCTGCGCCGAAGCCGTAGCCCTTCTCCATCAGTCTCTGAATGGCCAGTCCGGGCAGTTGCTTCAACGCACCCAGATCTCCGAAGTGGGTAACGATGGCCTGATAATTCTTCTCTTCCAGGAAACGTTCAAATCCCAGTTCGATCTGTGCCTGTACAGCCACATGTTTTTTAAACTCTTCGGGGTCTCTTCCCTCTAATAAAATATTATATTTCTCGTAGTACTCGTCTACCAGTGCATTGACATCGGATGCAGATACGGCATTTACACTCTCTGCGATCTCGTTTACAGGGTAAGCGTCTACTTCCCAGCCAAACTTGATCTGTGCTTCTACCTTATCACCCTCGGTTACCGCTACATTGCGCATATTGTCAGCCACACGCATGACACGGATATGGCTGCTCTCCACCACGCCGACTGCAGTACGCATCCAGGATGCGATCTTGCCCTGTACCACAGGATCAGACCAGTGGCCTACCACAACCTTACGCTCCATGCGCATGCGGGTCACGATATGACCGTACTCTCTGTCACCGTGGGCAGACTGGTTCTCATTCATGAAATCCATGTCGATGGTGTCATAGGGCAGTTCCTCATTGAACTGAGTATGGAAATGCAGCAGGGGCTTACGATACTCCTGTAATCCCAGGATCCAGGATTTTGCCGGAGAGAAAGTATGCATCCAGGTGATAACACCGGCACAAGTGTCATCCAGATTTGCTTCATTAAAAGTACGGCGGATCAGTTCGTTAGTGATCAGGGTCGGCTTCCATACCACCTCATAAGGTAACACACCGGAAGCGTTCAGGGCATCCACGATCTTGTGAGAGTGCTCCGCTACCTTTGCCAGGCACTCGTCCCCATACAAGTCCTGTGATCCCGTACAAAACCAGAATTGATATTTTTTTGTCTGTAACATAAGTAATACCTCCTGTAGTTGAATACAATGATGTCGGGGTCAAAAGCCCCCGACTTTGATGCCTACGGATTGTTCCGTGCTACGCACTCCCACAATCCTACCCAATATTCGCATATCGTGGGATTATCATCCCACTTTTATGCTCATATCGGGGCGGGTCCTAAGGTCTTTCACCCACCTATGAGCAAGCTCATATGGGCTTAGACCTTTTGACCCTGGCATCATACAATTTCGATATTACCATATTACAACTTGTATGCTCCTGCTAACAAGTTGTATTTCCTACGACAAGCTCCGGCTGGATGAGAATCTTTCTCTCTTCCGGTCCCAGAGATTCCCCATGAAGCAGTGACAGTAACAGCTGTGCCGCCATTTCTCCCAGTTTTTCCTGGGGATGAACGATAGTGGTCAGTTGAAAACCTCCGCCGATGGCCATGTAGGAATTGTCATAACCGGTGACGGAAATGTCCTCCGGGACACGAATCCCCCGGGCCGTCAGCGTCGGGATGACCTGCATGGCGATCTGGTCATTGTAACAGACCACACTGTCGAGTCTGGTTCCCTTGGAGATCAGACGCCGGATTCCCTCCTGTGGGTGGACTTTACGATCCTCGGTATGGAACCAGATCACCTTGTCCGGATCGTAGAGGACACCTGCTTCCTGCAGGGCCTGTACATAGCCCCGGTGACGGTTCTGTCCCTGGATGTCATCTGCCTTGAACACTCCGGCAATATCGCGATGCCCGGTATCCAGGAGATATTTTGTGATCAGATGACCTCCCCTGCAATCGTCCATCAGCACCTGGGGCTTGTCTTCCATCTGGTCGAAGCAGCCTTGAATAAACACATAGGGAATTCCGTATTCTTCCAGCCGCTCATACAGATGCAGATGTCTGCAGCTGATCTGGCTCTTACTGGGTTCGATGATGACCCCGTCGATATCCTTCTGCAACAGTTCCTCCAGACACCGTGCCTCCTGGCTCCGGGAGTTTCTTGTATTTTTTAATAAAATGCTATACCCCTGTGCCGTAAGAACTTCATCGATGCCCTGAATAACCCGGGGAAAAATATAATCCGACAGATAGGTGGTCACCACGGCAATGTTGTGAGACTTATGCTCCGGGCGGACCCGCTCCGACACAAAGGTGCCTTTCCCGTGTACCGCATAGATGTATCCCTCCTGTTCCAGAATGGCCAGTGCCTTGCGGACGGTCTGGCGGCTCACCTGATAAGCGGCGGCCAGCTGGTTCTCCGAGGGAACACGGTCACCGCTGCGCAGTTCTCCCAGTCGGATCTGTTCCTGTAAATCATGATGCATTTTATAGTATTTCAGCTGTTTTTCTTCCATACGTATCCGTCCGCCCCGCTCCTTCTCTATCCGGTTTTGTACAACTCTATTCCGTTTTCCGGGTATCGCTCCCCGGTACATTTCAGTATTTTTCGCCTTCCAGCAGGATCAGCCGCCGGATTTCTTCCGCTCCGCTGACACGTTCCCCTTCTATGGTATCATTATGGATCACATAATCACAGATCTTGCGATTACGCTTCTCCGCATCGATAGACAGGATCCGAAGTGTCTTTTCCTCGGTGTCATAGTCGGAATCAATGATATCGGCGATCAGCTTTTCTTTATCTCTCGCCACATAGATAATATGGGTGGGAAAGGAACGCTTCATGGCAATGGCACCGCACATATCCACGGGGATCACCGCAAACTTTCCCTGATCCAGCAAGGTCTGAATGTCTTCCTTTCTGGTGCCGTACCGTACCCCGGCATAAGCCGTTTTTTCAAAAAAGTTCATCCGGTCGAAGGCTTCCTCCGGGACGTACTTGTGGCCGTAGCGCCCCGGTTCCGTGCAGTAGTTCACCGGGCGGACAAAAATCTCCCCACTCTCTGTCCTTTCGCTCGCGCCTGTCCCTCGGCTACCGCACAAAGCTTCCGTAATCTCCCGTTTGCCGGAGCCGGACGGCCCCACCAGGGCCAGCACCGCCGGAGCAGTGATCTTCTCCGTCTTAGAAGTGGATGCTTTCATGATCTGCTTCACCAGAGAGACAAATTCCGCCATGGTATTTACGGACAACAGCCCCGTCATTTTGGCATTCCAGGGCTTCCGCATCAGCACCGGATACTCCGCCTTGCTCTCCAGAATATTGTGGATGGCATCATCCAGCACAATATCAAAATGGACACGATCCTTGGCACTTCCCAGAATAATATTTTCCGGTGGAAGCTCCGGGAACTGGGTCATGATCTGTTCTGCCCGCACTCCCATAAAATGTGGTGACACCGCAGTAATGAAAAAAACATCCGCGATCTGCATCAGTCTGCGGATCCCTCGTTTCGTCTCCTCGGTCGGAATCTGCCTCCGGTACAGTTCCGGATCGTTATAGAATTCTTTGATCACCGAAGTCCGCCCTTCGTTGGCCCAGGAAGTGATTTCCTCCATGCGATAGGGTTCCTTCGGATGATATTTTTCATTTGCCATACGGATGGCGATACTGTTAAACGGGGCGGTAACATCGTCCCAATCAATACCGATGCTGGGTCTGAGCATGCTGTAGTCCTCACTCTTTCTATGTTCAATGCGATCTATCACACCATGTGATTTTAGTGCATTATGCTTTTTGCACATTGTGCATTCCCGTTTCCGGAATACTTCTGCTATTTAGCATAGCATAAACGAATACGCAGTACAATCCATACCGTAGCCGCTCTCTCTGGCTCTTCTACCGTTCCAATCGGCATTGTTTATTTTGCCGTACTCTTTTTCCTTGGGTATATCATGTTTTTGGGGCTTATCATCCATTTATCATATTTTTTGTTGTAATAATGCACAATCGCTTTTTTCTCTATATTGCCCAATTGTCAGCACTTTTGAACTGTGCTAGTATACATGTACAGGAGGAGAATTCATGACCAACCGGGAATTATTAGAGACGATAGTAATTAAATTAGAAAGTATAGACCAACGACTGGGCAGGGTGGAGCAACGACTTGATAAGGTCGAACAGCGACTCGACAGGGTGGAGCAGCGACTTGATTCACTGGAGCAAAGATTCGATTCTTTGGAACAACGTGTTTCCAATCTGGAATCCGGTCAGATTGCCATGGAACAGCGCCTTACCAATCTGGAATCCGGTCAGATTGCCATGGAACAGCGCCTTGCCAATCTGGAATCCGGTCAGCTCTCTATGGCGAATCGCCTTACCAATATGGAGTTGACTCTTGAGAATGAAGTCAGTCGTAATATCTGTACAATTGCAGAAGCTCATTTAGATTTATCCAGAAAATTCGACCGGGCCTTAAAAGTAAAAGAAGATGATGAACTGGTTCGCGTCCGGCTTAATGTATTGGAAAATGATGTCCGAAAAATAAAGCAGCGGCTGGAAATTGCATAGTTTATTCTTATCAGTACCTTATCTTAATGGATAAGGTATTTTTTTGCCCTTCTTTTTGTTGACTTATCAACATCCTTGTGTTACACTTCATAAAGTTGTTGCAGTGTCAACATTTTACAGGAGGAACCTTCATGCAGGATCGTTTTGAAAGATTTGTGGTATCTATCACAGAATTGCACCGTTATCTGCAAAAATTAAAAGAACTGGAAATGGGACAGATGGACTTAAAAGCCGGTTATACCATGTGTCTGTATTATCTGGGAAAGCACCCGGAAGGGCTGACCGCCACGCAGCTGACGGAGCTGTGTAAGGAAGACAAGGCCGCCATCTCCCGTACCTTAAGCCAGTTGAGTTCCAAGGGGCTGGTGTCCTGCGAGCTGCCGGAACATAAACGTTCCTACCGCACACTGTATTATCTGACAGAAGAAGGCAATACTGTAGTCAAAAAGATCAGTTCCCGGATCTATTCCGCACTGGCTCACGGCGGTGATGGCATGACGGAAGAACAACGGTTGAATCTCTATGACTCTCTGGAACGGATCTCCCATAATCTGGAGCAGTATCTTACAGAGTTTTCTGTCAAGCATCCCACAGAGAAATGATCCATCCGCAACTCACCCTGACCGGCTTTCCAACAGAATTAACAGCAAGGTGACATGAACGATGTCGTATGTCCATCCCGATGAATGCCCCGGCGCATTTCCGCCCGAAAGAATATTCATCATAACTATATATAGAAAGTACAGGAAACAATTATGGAAAAAATACGTTTTATCACGGACTCCGCATCCGATATGAACAATTCAAGAGAGGACGTCACGATTCTCCCCCTGCATATCCGCTTCGGTGAGGAGGAATATGCTGACGGTGTCACCATCAGTCATAAGGAATTCTATGAGAAACTGATCGAATGTGATACTCTGCCCACCACCAGTCTGGTATCTCCCGCAGTCTTCGAAGAAGCCTACGAAAAAGCTGTATCGGCCGGAGAAACTGTCATTGTGGTTACTATTTCCAGCAAGCTGTCCGGCACCTGCCAGAGTGCCCGGATCGCTGCCGAGGATTATGAAGGCAAAGTCTTCGTCGTAGACAGTCTGAATGCCACCATTGGGGAACAGATTCTGGTAGAATACGGCCTGCAGCTGAAAAAGCAGGGAATGACCGCGGAAGAGATCGTAAGCATTCTGCAAGAGCAAAAGCATAAGATCCACACCATGGGACTCTTAGACACTCTGGAATACTTGAAAAAAGGGGGCCGTATCTCCCCCACTGTGGCATTCATCGGGGGTGCTCTGGCCATCAAGCCCGTGGTAGCAGTCGTAGACGGTGAGATCATTATGCTGGGAAAAGCCCGTGGTTCCAAAAACGGCAGTAACTTCCTCATCCGTGAAATTGAAAAAGCGGACGGTGTGGACTTCTCCAAGCCCTTCTGTCTGGGCTATACCGGTCTGAGTGACGAACTTTTACAGAAATACATTCACGACAGTGAGCATCTCTGGAAAGATTATGCCAAGGAGCTTCCCGTCAGCACTCTGGGTGCCACCATCGGAACCCATGTGGGCCCGGGTGCTGTTGCCGTTGCATTCTTCGAACATTAAATCTATTACAATTTTTCCCATTTGCTCAAAATAGGACTAATTTCCCACAGCTGCCCCACTGACAAATTTCTCCTCTTATGGTATATTGTAAAATCATTTTATATTGTTTGTTCATTTTCTACATTACCAGAGAGGAGAATTTTTATGGGGTTGAACCTGTTACTATCCACAAATCATATCGTCATCCACAGTTACTCTCCCGTGGCAGATTTTCTGTTGGTGGTTATGTGTCTTCTGGCATTGTTACTGATCCGACAGACTTTCATTAAACAGAGCCGGACCTTTCGGATCTTCAAGTCCTGTTTTGCCTTGCTTTTCATTGCCGCAGTTTCCAATATTGCCTTTTATTATGCCGACCTTTTTTCCAGACAGAACACCCTACTCTGGATCCTCCGGGCCGTCTACCATATCAGTCTTCTGTCCCTGTTCTGTCTCTATATTGCTTACCTGAAAATACTGATCGTCTTCCCGAAAAATATCGGCAGGAAATATACCTTTCTGTCCTTCGCCATCCTTGTGGTGACCGGAGTTGCCGATCTGGCATCTCCTCTGACCGGCTGGGGATTTCATCAGGATCATTACGGAATCTGGTATGAAAATATCCTGTCCACTCCTTTTATGGTCGGATATCTTCTGTATCTGGCGGTGATCCTCTTTCTGTTGGTTTGCTACCGCCGCAGACTTCCTACCGCACTGTTCCATATGCTGATATTTACTGAGACGGTCTGTGGATTGATTGTAGTCATGGAAGCTGCCATGAATACGACTTCTTTCCTGGCCACAACCTATTTTCTGCCGCTTCTGGTGGTATTGTACATGCTCCATGCCAACGCCTACGACCCGAAGACCGGTGCCCTGGGTTCCACATCCTTGGATGAATATCTGCGCCAGCAGCGACAGACCGCTCAGGATACCTACTACCTGTGCCTGCGCTTTGACATGGATTTCGAATACGTCATGACAGAGGAAATGGGAAAGCTGTTCTACAGCTTCTGGACGGATTATTTTCGAAAGGGTATGTTGTTCAATCCTTCCACCAGCTTCTTCGTACTGGCAGTGGACAGCCACAATGTCCCGGATGCCACAGAAAGGGCAGTATCCCTAATTAAAAAGGTGTTCCAGAAATATTATGAAGAATATAAGCTTCCCTACAAGCTGGTACTCTTCGACCATCTGGACTTTTGTGAGAATCTGGAACAGTTCTACGAAGTATTCAATTACTTTTCCGAAAAAGTAGCGCAGAATTCCTATCGTGTCTTCGGGGAAGAAGATTACCAGACTTATAAAGAAATGCATTATATCAAGTCCCAGTTGAAGGATATTGCGGAACACGGCTCCTTAGATGACGAACGCATTCTGGTCTATTGTCAGCCGGTACGGAATGTCCACACGGGTACTTACGATACCGCAGAATCCCTGATGCGTTTGCGTCTGCCACAGACAGGACTGGTATTCCCGGATCGTTTTATTCCTCTGGCAGAAAAATACGGCTACATCCACCGCCTCAGCATGATCATTCTGAATAAGACCTGTAGGCAGATCAAGCACATGCAAGATGAGGGCTATCAGATCTCCCGTGTATCCGTAAATCTTTCTGTGGAAGAGCTGGGCGAAAAGGACTTCATGGAAGAATTCAAATCCATCGTACGAGCCGCCGGAATCGACTTCCACACCATTGCCGTTGAGTTTACGGAGTCCCAGAACGATACGGAATACGAACTGGTACAGGAATGCGTCAGTGAGTTCAAACAGTTGGGGGTATGTACTTATCTGGATGATTTTGGAACCGGTTATTCCAATTTCGACCGGATCTTAAGCCTGAAACTGGATGTGGTCAAATTCGACAGAAGCCTTTTACTGATGGCGGATCAGGATGCCAATTCCCGCTTCATGCTGGATTACTTCTCTACCGCCTTTGAGCGTCTGGGTTACAAGGTACTGTACGAAGGTGTAGAGACCGATGCCCAGGAAGAACTGTGTATCATCAGTCATGCAGATTATTTACAGGGCTATAAGTTCTCCAAGCCGATTCCCATTGAAGAATTGCCCCGGTTCCTTACGCGGGGCTGATATTGCGATTGCCGCATCCATTATTATTCCGGACACCGCTTCTGCGGTCCCCGCATACACAATAAAAATCCCGAAGGCCTTTCACAGTCTCCGGGATTTCTCTTTGCTTAACTTTATTTATCTTTTGTATCTTGCGCTTATATTAAGCAGCCTTCTTAGCCTTCTTCTCTTTCATCTGCTTAGCGAAGGTCTGTGCGCCTTCCACTACCAGGAAGATTGCCAGCACTGCCATTGCAGTTGCGAAGAACAGCTGGAACCAGTCACCCCATGCAGCGGTGCCGGCGCCGATAGCCTTACACTTGTTGATTACAGTGATCACCAGGCTGGTCAGGGTTGCAGCAAGCATGAATACCATAGGGAAGTAGAACATCTTGTTGTTCTTACCAACTTCACCCAGCCATGCAGCTACTGCCATCAGTGCGATACCTGCCAGCAACTGGTTGGCTGCACCGAACAGACCCCAGATCTGGCTCAGAGACAGACCACCCAGGATACAACCGATCAGTACCATAGAAACAGTACCGAACAGAGGATGAGCCAGCACTTTACGTGCGCCCTTGGCATCCTTGTAGGTAGCCTCGCCTTCCTTCAGGAACAGCTCGGAGAACATGAAACGGCTCAGACGGGTACCGGTATCCAGACTGGTCAGCGCGAATACGGATACAGACAGAGTTAATAGTGCGTAAATGGTGCCATATGCCTTGGAAGTCTCGGTACCGAACATGGATGCGATACCTGCAGCGAATGCAGCTGCGGGAGATCCGAACTCACCGTTTAAGTACTTCTGATATACTGCACCGACTGCTACCAGAGCGATGATACCCAGAGCAGACTCGATCAGCATGGAGCCGTAACCGATTGCCTTGGCATCCTTCTCGTTAGCTAACTGCTTGGAAGAAGTACCGGTAGCGATCAGGCTGTGGAAACCGGAACATGCACCACATGCTACAGTGATGAACAGCATAGGGAACAGGGTCTGTCCTGCCTTGGGCTCCCAGCTAGTGAAAGCTGGAATATCGAAAGCAACAGTACCGGTGAAAGCACCTGCAACCACACCGATGAATGCCAGACCGATCATAGCGTACAGCAGGAAGCTGGACAGATAGTCACGGGGCTGTAACAGGATCCATACGGGAACCAGGGAAGCTACAGCGATGTACACACCTACGAATACGATCCATGCGATACGGTTCATTGCAAAACCAACGTTCAAGCCAAGAACAGTGATCAGTACGATACCGATGATGCCACCGATGGTAGCGGGCAGAGTCTTGACACCCATTCTGTTGGTCACATAACCATAAATAACAGCCAGAACGATAAATAACAAAGAGATCATAGCGGTAGACTGGTTACCGGTAGGATTGGTCACAAAACCGAAAGCGGTCTTGCCGGCTTCGTCTGCCACAGTCAGGAAAGTACCTGCCACGATGTTAACGAAGGAAGCGATTACCAGAATCAATACCAGAAGTGCGAAGATGATGAAAAGCTTCTTTGCTCTGGATCCCATGGAATCCTCGATGATCTCACCTACAGATTTACCGTCATGTCTGATAGATGCGAATAAAGATCCGAAGTCCTGCAGACCGCCGAAGAAAATACCACCGATAATACACCACAGGAATACGGGAACCCATCCGAAGATGGAAGCCTGGATCGGTCCGTTGATCGGGCCTGCTCCGGCGATAGAGGAAAAATGATGTCCCATAAGTACGGCGGGCTTTGCTGCAACATAGTCTACACCATCCTCCTTCTCAATAGCAGGAGTCTTCTTGGTAGGATCAATGCCCCACTGTTTTGCCAGCCAGGAGCCATAGAACACATAGCCGATAAACAATAATACGATAGCGGCCAAAACAATTAATAATGCTGTCATTTGTGTTTCTCCTTTTCTTATACACAGATTTAATTTTTCGCAAATACACGAATTGCTCCGCTAAAATCCGCTCTCGCAATTCTAAAACTGTTCGGAATCCGTTAATTTACTTTGTAAATTACTGCTTCCTCACATGTCCCTTGTATTTACTGTATTGCCTTTTTCACGAGCTTCTTCAGAATCTGTCCGTGGCGGTTGTGGACGATCCGACCCGAAGATAACTCGGCGACAATCAAACGGTAATTACTCCAGCCATGAAATCCCCAGAGGTAACTCTGATAATGCTTGCACTTTTTCACCTGTGTAAGCGCATCCTCCTCTGCATGACCGGTCAGAATGATCAGGACAACATCGCTGTTCCGATGATTGGATGAGGGCTGCACGTTGGCAGTTCCCCGTTCCCAGGCGATGGAGTCCAGTTCCAGAAGGCGATCCTTTGATAAAGATTCCTCTGTGGCAAAATACACAGTCTCGTTGGTGTCAATATCTGCCACCTTAGCTTTCTTGATCAGAAAGTACTGCTCATTATGGGATCCGAAGATTGCTTCGGCTGCGAATGGCGGTTCTACAGCCTCTGTTTTGATATTGTAGTAGGTCTGATAAGATCGCAGGACGCGTTCCAGCGCTTCCCCGGGAGTAAGTGTCTTTTGTAATTCCATTCTGCTTTCCTTTTAAGCATGCGTAATCGATTACATTTACGTTCATGCTATCGATAGCTTTAGCACGTCGAAGTGTCAAATGCAACGGATTTTTTAGCATTTCTTTACACTTTTTTATAAATACATACTTTATCGTTATATGTTAGTCCTCTGACAGCTTTTTTCCAAGGTGCAAATTTAACCTATATACCATTACAAATTTAATCTCTTTATCTGGATAAACTTATTGACTTTTGTTGGGTAACCGGAAATCATTCTAAAAAAAGCAGCCGATTTTCATCAGCTGCCGATTTTTAGGAATGATTCTTCTCTTCCTTGATCTCCCAATGGATCAGGAAGGTCAGTGCCGCACGAAGTCCGATGATACCGGCTACGGTAACGATCTCCTTCCAGTCTCTGACAATAACGGTCTTAAGGATCTCACTGCACAACTTGAATTCCAGCCCTACAGCAAGCCCCTGCGCCAGGGTGATCTTCATATCCGGCACCCGCCGCACATAATTATAAAACCCTTTCAGACCGGAGAGAATAATAACGATCACTCCGACAAATTCAAAGAACAATATTGCCACCTGGACAATATTGTTCATCACGTTTTCCAGGAATTCAATGATAAGCTCTATGTGGAACATGCACAGACCCCCGCTTTTCTTACACTTCTTTTTTCATTGTAGCGTATCCAAAAAGGGCGTGCAAGATGTATCTTTATCTTTTTATCAGCTATTTTTCTTCTGTTTTCAATAATTCCTGCATAGTATGCCAGCCAAGCACCGCGCATTTTACCCTGGCAGGCATGTGGGCGATATCCTGCAATACGGAGGCCTCTTCCAGCTCATCCTTCTCTTCATCGGTGATACTTCCCTTGATCATTTTCAGGAACAGATCTGCCAGATGCAGTGCCTCTTCCTTACTTCTACCAATGACCAGTTCCAGCATCATGTCCGCAGAAGCCTGGGAGATGGCACAGCCGTCTCCTTCAAAGGCACCGTCCACGACTACACCGTCCTCCACCTTCAGTTCCAGGAAAATATCATCACCGCAGCTGGGATTGACACCTTCTAACACCAGGTTTGCATCCTCCAGCTTGTGTTTGTGATACGGATGCAGATTGTGCTCCGTCAGGATCTCATTATAAAACGTTTTATTCTCCATAGCCCATCTGTCTCCTTATCCCGGCAAGACTTGTTAAAAATGCCTGTATCTCTTCTTCCGTATTGTAGACGCCCAGACTCACTCTGGTGGTGGACAATACTTTCAAATGTTGCAATAACGGCTGGGCGCAGTGATGTCCCGCCCGGACTGCGATGTGATCTGCATCTAAAACAGATGCCACATCATGGGGATGCACGCCGTCCAGCTTAAATGTCACGATGCCGTGATGATCCTCCGCTTTCTGCGATCCTAAAATATGCACCGCAGGGATCTCCTTCATCCCATCCATCAGCAGTTTTGTCAGCTTTGCTTCTCTCTCTTCGATGAAATCAAAGCCGATCTTCTGCACATAACGGATAGCCTCTGCGAGGGCATAAGCACCGGCACCGTTCACCGTACCTGCCTCGAACTTGTGAGGCACCTCTGCCCACACGGCTCCTGTACGGCTGACGGAATCGATCATTTCTCCACCGCATAAAAACGGCGGCATCTGCTCTAACAGCTCTCTCTTCGCATATAACACACCGATTCCCATGGGCGCGTACATTTTATGCCCGGAAAATGCCAGAAAATCCACATCCAGATCCTGTACGTCCACTGCCATATGGGGCACGCTCTGGGCTCCGTCTGCCACGAAATAAGCGCCTGCCTCATGTGCCAGCTGTGCAAAACGCTTGATATCATTTTTGCAGCCCAGCACATTGGATACCTGGGTCATAGCAACGATCTTCGTTCGTTCGCTCAGTGCCTCCTTAAAAGCTTCCTCGGTATATTTTCCGTCTTCGGTGCACTCCAGATACTTCACCACTGCTCCGGTTCTGGCTGCCGCCTGCTGCCAGGGCAGGAGATTGCTGTGGTGCTCCATAATGCTCACCAGGATCTCATCTCCCGGTTTCAGTACCAGTGAGCCGAAACTGTAGGCCACCAGATTCAAGCCTTCCGTGGCATTGCGGACGAAAACGATCTCCGCCGCCTCTCTGGCATTTAAAAACTCCCGGACCGTCTCTCTGGCTTCTTCGTATTTTTCGGTTGCCGCCTCTCCCAGCTCGTATAATCCGCGCAGGGGATTGGCATTGTATTTTTCATAAAATGTTCTCTCTGCCTCCAGAACACAGGACGGCTTCTGGGAAGTCGCCGCCGTGTCCAGATAAATCACATCGTTACTCATAAGCAGAGGAAAATCCTTACGGATCTCGCTGATTGAAGTCGTCATACTTCCTCCTGTTATCTTACTCTTCCGCTTCCTCTTCTTCCCCGGCTCTGCCAAGGAACTCCTGTACCTTAGCCCGTGTAGCTGCATCAGGAATCTTGCGGCAGACCGCATCCACCTTGGCCATAGCCATCATCTCATAGATCTGCTCTCTGTTCATGCTGCGGCTCTCCAGGTAGAACAGCAGCTCATCGTCCAGTTTGCCAATGGTGGCGCCGTGATTACCTTCCACATCTTCCTCCGCACAGAGGATCAGGGGAATGGTCTGGTTCACCACATCGTTGGATAATAACAGTACATCCTCTTTTTCATTGCCTACTGCACCTTTAGCCCCCCATTTGAAATCAATGGTGCCACGATACAGCTTGAAAGCATGATCCCGCAGAACGCCGCCGGCCTGCATATTGCTCTGGGTCTTTTTGCCTTCATGCACAGCTACATAATTCATATCCAGTCTTCCGTCACCGCCCACGATATAAGCGGTGTCGGCATTCAGGCTGCTCTCTCTGCCCTGTAAGGTAGTCTTGCATCCAAGGTAAGTATTCTTTCCGCCGAGGATCAGCTGGATCACTTCCAGGGAAGCCTTCTCTTCACACAGGGCTCCGATATCATTCATAAAAGTAAAATCACTGCCCAGTCTCTGCACCTGGATCAGCCGGAGCTTCGCTCCTTCTTCCAGATACAGTCTGGTGGATACTGCCGCCTGCCCTGCTGCCTCCCTGTCGGAAGCAAAATCCTGGATCACAGTGATTTCACTGTTTTTCCGGGCTCTCACTGCTACGGCACCGGCCTGTAAACTATTTTGTACGTAGGCATAATCCAACAGCAACGGCTGTGCTTCTGTGGTTTCCTCAGACGCCTCATAATGTTGTGCCTTCACTCCCGCTGCTGTCAGAAGACCGTCCATGTCCTCTCCCATGCCGGATGGGATGCCTGCAAAATCCGCATTCCAGGGCTGGGATCCCTCATTTTCTGCTGTTGTTATTTTTTCCGGCAGGCTTACCTTTACCCCTCCTGCCGTAGGTACTTCTATCTTTTCCAACTGCGTCTCGTTCATGCGAAGCCAGTTCCAGGTCTTCGCCGGCAGTCTGTTAATGGTCATATTATATTCTTTTTCCATACTGATCTCCATTCCTCCTGCCACATTAACCGATGCTGCCCTTCATCTCCAGACGGATCAGATTGTTCATCTCCACCGCGTATTCCAACGGCAGCTCCTTCGATACATTGTCTGCGAATCCGCTGACGATCATGGCTCTGGCATCCTCTTCTGAGATACCGCGGGACATCAGATAGAACACTGCTTCATCGCTGATCCGGCCGATCTTCGCCTCGTGTCCGATATCGGCATCCTGGGTACGGATATCCATGGCCGGGATGGTATCGGAGCGGGACTTGTCATCCAGCATCAGGGACTGACAGGATACGGCGGATTTGCTCTTTGCCGCACTGTTCTTCACCACTACGGAACTTCGGAAAGTACTGATACCTCCATCCTTGGAGATGGACTTGGTATTGATATAGGAAGTGGTCTCCGGTGCATTGTGGACAACTTTGGTACCGGTATCCAGATTCTGTCCGGCTCCCGCAAAGGTGATGCCGGTGAATTCCGCTCTGGCCCCCTTACCGTTCAGCACGCTCATGGGGTACAGATAGGATACGTGGGATCCGAAGGAACCGGATACCCATTCTATGGTACCGCCTTCTTCCACCAACGCCCGCTTGGTATTCAGATTGTACATATTCTTGGACCAGTTCTCGATGGTGGAGTAACGCAGTTTTGCATTTTTCCCCACGAACAGCTCCACACAGCCGGCATGGAGGTTCGCCACGTTGTACTTCGGGGCGGAACAGCCTTCGATAAAATGCAGGTATGCACCCTCGTCCACAATGATCAGGGTATGCTCGAACTGTCCGGCTCCCGGTGCGTTCAGTCGAAAATAAGACTGCAGGGGAATCGTCACAGACACTCCGGGGGGAACATATACGAAGGAGCCGCCGGACCACACAGCACCGTGCAGCGCTGCGAATTTGTGATCTCTGGGGGTCACCAGCTTCATAAAATGCTTCCTCACCATATCCGCATATTCCCCATTCAGGGCACTCTCCATATCGGTATAGACTACGCCCTGGGCTGCCACTTCTTCCCTGACATTGTGATATACCAGCTCGGAATCGTACTGGGCGCCCACACCGGCGAGGGACTTCCGCTCCGCCTGTGGGATCCCCAATTTTTCGAAGGTATCCTTGATGTCCTCCGGCACTTCGGACCATTTGGCGCTCATATGGGTATTAGGTTTTACATAGGTTACGATGTCTTCCATGTTCAGACCCTCAATAGAGGGACCCCAGTCGGGAACTTCCATCTCATTATAGATCTGCAGAGACTGTAATCTGAAATTTGCCATCCATGCGGGATCCTTCTTTTTCTCGGAAATCTCCGCCACAATATCGGGAGTCAGTCCCTTTTTAATACGATAGACGTCCTTCTCCTCATTACGGATATCATAAATGCTTCTGTTGACGTCTTCCACGTATGTCTTTTCACGTTCACTCATTCAGATCGTCAACCTCCTTATGCTTCCAGAAAACGCTCGAAACCATGCTCGTTGATCTCGTCTACGAGAGAAGCATCGCCGGATGCCACGATCTTACCATTCACCAGTACATGGGTCTTGTCCACATGGAGAGACTCTAAAATTCTGGTGCTGTGGGTAATGATCAACAGCGCACCCTTTTTGTCCTTCTGGTACTCTTCCACGCCCTTGGATACGGTACGCACTGCATCCACGTCCAGGCCGGAATCCGTCTCATCCAAGATTGCCAACGAGGGTTTTAACATAAGTAACTGTAAGATCTCCGCCTTTTTCTTCTCACCGCCGGAGAATCCCACGTTCAGATCACGGTCACCATAGGAAGGATCCATCTGCAATACTTCCATGGCCTGCTCCAGTTCCTTTTTGAAGGTCCACAGCTTGATACGGGAACCGCTTCTCTGTTCCACGGCATTACGAATGAAATTCCGAAGCGATACTCCGGGTACCTCCAGGGGATTCTGGAAGGACAGGAAAATACCATCCTTCGCTCTCTGGTCTGCAGTTTCCTCTAATAATTCCTTCCCTTTGAACAGGATCTCACCACCGGTCACCTCATAACGGGGACTTCCCATGATGGTGTAACCCAGTGTGGATTTGCCCGCACCGTTGGGTCCCATGAGGACATGGGTCTCTCCGGGACGAACCTCTAAATCTATTCCATGAAGGATGGGCTTGTCCTCTACACTTACGGACAAGTTACGCACCTGTAATAATTGTTCTGACATATACTTCCTCCTATCTCTAGCGTCCAACTAGGAATTACTATATCATTATATACATACATCTGCAAATATGCAACATATAATTCCTACAAAAGTACCGTACATTCTCGACGAATTGTATTACACTTTGTGGTTAGTTCAGACTTACTATAAAGCAAAATGCAGGCCACCGCAAGGGGAACTCATCCTTCCCCTTACAATGGCCTATGTTTTTTTCTTTATACTTCTTCTTTGTCCAGAAGATTCTTCATGCTCTTGGTGCTGATCCACAGGGTAGATGTATTATGCAGCAGAGCGGAAGTGGTGGGCGGGATCATGCCTGCCACACCCAGAACGATCAGTCCGGTGTTGATGCCCACGATCATGCGGTAATTTTTATGAATCCGCGCCATCAGGGCATTGCTCAGTTCCTTCAGGGTAGCCACTTCATACAGATTGTCTGCGCCGATGGTCACATCTGCGATCTCTCTGGCAATCTGTGCACCGTCACTGATGGCGATACCTACATCTGCTGCGGACAGTGCGGGAGAATCATTGATACCATCTCCGATCATAATGACCTTATGGCCGGACTGCTTCTCCTGTTCTACGAACTTTGCCTTGTCCTCCGGCAGTACCTCGGAATAATATTCATCCACACCAACGATATTTGCGATGGACTTTGCAATGCGGTCGCTGTCTCCCGTCATCATTACGACTTTGCTGATTCCTAAGTTTTTCAGCTGACGGATGACCTCCGGTGCTTCCTCTCTCAAAGGATCCTCGATACAGATCACCGCTGCCAGTTTACCATCAATGGCCATATACAGATGAGAGTACTCTTCAGAGAGATGATCGAACAGTTCCTGCCTGCCTTCCGGAATCTGTGCCTGTTCATCCTCGAATACGAAGTGATAACTTCCGATAATGATCTTCTTGCCATCCAGGGTAGAAGAAATACCGTGAGCCACGATATATTCCACTTTGGTATGCAGTTCTTCATGCACCAGCTCCTTGCGGGCTGCCTCACGTACCACTGCCTTTGCCATGGAATGAGGGAAATGCTCCTCCAGGCAGGCAGCAATCCGAAGCAGCTCATCCGCAGACTGCCCGTTAAAGGATATCACATCTGCCACCGTGGGCTGTGCCTTGGTCAGTGTTCCGGTCTTGTCAAATACAATGGTGGTGGCATCTGCCATAGCCTCTAAGTATTTGCCGCCCTTCACCGTGATCTCATAGGTGCTTGCCTCACGGATCGCAGACAATACCGCTAACGGCATAGACAGCTTCAATGCGCAGGAGAAATCCACCATCAGCACGGATAATGCCTTAGTCACATTCCGCGTGAACAACCATATCAGGCCGGTACCTATGAACGTGTAGGGTACCAGCTTATCTGCCAGGTGCTCTGCCTTACCCTCCAGAGAGGATTTCAGCTTCTCGGATTCCTCGATCATGGTCATGATCTTCTCGTATTTGCTGGAGCCGCCGTTTTCTTTCACACAGATAGTCAGCTCGCCTTCTTCTACCACAGTTCCGGCATAGACGGTTCCACCGGGGATTTTTCTCACGGGAACAGACTCGCCGGTGAGAGATGCCTGGTTCACCATACCTTCTCCGTCCGTCACTGTGCCGTCAAAAGGAATCACATTGCCCATGTGGATCCTTACCAGATCTCCTGACTTAATGGATGTGGACGGCACCAGGATCTCCTGTCCGTCGCTCACAACCCATACCTTGTCAATGTTTAAGGACATGCTCCTCGCCAGATCACCGACAGACTTTTTGTGCGTCCACTCCTCCAAAATCTCACCGATGCCTAACAGGAACATCACAGAGGCTGCGGTGTTGTAATCACCACGCAGCACAGATACACCGATAGCAGTGGCATCCAGTACCGGTACTTCGATCTTGCCCTTCGCCAGAGTCTTCACGCCGTGCCAGAGATATTTGAAAGACTTCACTGTGGTGATCACGGAACGGATATCCATGGGCAGAAACAGCCTGATCCCATAATGCATTACCACTTTATTGATCAGCTGATCCTTATATTCCCGGTTCATCTCTCTGCCGGAATTGGCCAGATAGTTCTCCGGCACTTCCGTACTCTGATACGTAAAATTCTCCAGTGTCTTCAGTGCCTCCTCCCTGGAACCGGTATAGACTACCGTAACATCCAGGGTGCGCTCCTGAATTTTGGCACTGACAATATTACTCTGTCCATCCAGATAGTATTGCAGTGTATCTGCCTGTGCAAAGCTCATGCGGCTCTGCAGAATGTGAACCCTGAGTCTCCCCTTTATCTCATGCTTGATCAAAAATCTCATAATTTATGCCTGCTTTCATGAAAACACCTGCGATGCCGGAGCATGCAGGTGTCATTTATTCTGTGTTGTAAGCTTCGATGGATTATTCAGCGTCTGCTGCAGTCTCTGCTGCCTCAACCTCACTGTCGAACTCCTGAGCTGCCTTTGCTGCTCTGTCCTCGTTGATCTGCTGAGCTTCTGCGTAGATATCCTCTGCGTTCTCCTGGATGGTGGTCGCAGTCTTCATGACACACTCTTTTGCGCGCAGAACTGCTGCGGTGCAGTTGGTGTACAGCTTCTTCGCATCCTTGCTGGACAGTACTTTGATGCCTGCGGTTCCGAACAGAACGCCTGCTGCGAAAATACCGGTTTTTGCTTTATCAATCTTTTTTAAACATTTCAACATAATTCATTTCCTCCTGTGCGAATTCTTTGGTTTATTCTATTTATGAATGAATATTATAAACACCTATTTTTCCTATTTCCAGCTTTTTTCGTTTAATGAAAAATTTTATCATTTATCAAAAACACAAAAGGCCAGTGGATCAAAATCCACTGACCTTCTTGTATTCCTGTAATTTTTCTTTTGCTGCCGGGGTCAGATTCTTAGGCACCTGAATCTGGATCACGACATACTGATCGCCGTGGGCATTTTTATCCTTCATGGATACCACACCCTTGCCTTTCAGACGGATCTTACTGCCGGACTGCGTACCTTCCTTCACTTTGCACATGACATCACCGTACAATGTGGGGACTCGGATCTCTCCACCCAGTGCCGCAGTAGTATAGGGGATATTGACCGTGGTATACAGATCCTGTCCTCTACGCTCCCAGCCCGGCTTCTCCTGTACCGTCACCTTCAGATACAGGTCACCGCTCTCACCGCCGGAGTAACCTCCACCACCCTTACCTTTCAGACGGATACTTTTACCGGTGTCGATACCTGCCGGAATGTGCACCTGCACGGATTCGGACTTGCCGGTAGCCGGATCTCTTAAGGTAAAGGTCTTGTCGCAGCCATGCATTGCTTCGTCAAAACTGATGGTGATGCCGGATTCCACATCCTGACCTTTACTGCGGTAGTTCGCCCGGCTGCCCCGTCCGGAGCCTTTCTGTCCCTTGAAATACTGTCCGAACAGATTGTCAAAAATATCCTCATCCCCGCCGAAGCTGCCGAAATCACCGGTACCGAAACCGCTTCCTCCGGTGCTGTAATGGAACGTGCCGTTGCCAAAGCCGCCGAATCCATCGGTGCCGAAGCCGCCTCCGTTCTTAAACTGCTCCTGATACTGTCTGGCTGCCTCCTCATTAAATCCCTCCTGGAAAGCAGCAAAACCGTAAGTATCATATAGTTTCTTCTTTTTTTCATCCCCCAGCACATCGTAAGCTTCGTTGACTTCCTTCAGCTTCTCCTCTGCCACAGGGTCTCCTGCATTGGTATCCGGATGGTATTTTTTCGCCAGTTTCCGGTATGCTTTTTTTATCGCTGCGGCGTCCGCTGTCTTGCTGACACCCAGTACTTCATAATAATCTCTTTTTGTTGTCTTCGTCATATTCCCTCCATTCTGCCCAACCGGTGAGCCACACAACCAAGACGTTTTCCATGTAAAAATCAGCCGACACAGTTCCCTGCGCGGCTGACCACTTCACATCTCTTTTCAAACAATTGTCTGCTGTTGCAGTCGCTTGTTCCTCTTACAGAGATTATATTATCACTATAGATTAGCACTCGCAAGTGGTGAGTGCTAAAAAATATATTAAATAATCATAAAATCCATAAACCGGCTATTACAATTTGCCACCCTTAGAACCGCCAAAGCTTGCGGAATTCAGGATATTGGTGTCAAAGGTAAAGGTCAGTCTCTCCTCGGTGCGGGCTCTCTTCAAAGACAGCTGGATCATACGATCCAGAAGCTCTTTGTAAGGAACTCCTACCGGCTCCCACAGATAAAATGCCAGAGATCCCGGGATGGTATTGATCTCGTTAAAATACAGCTTGCCGTTGTCCTCATCGATCATAAAATCGATACGGGACACACCGTTACAGCCCAGTGCTTTAAAGGATCTGACTGCCAGTTCCCGGACTTCCTCTCTCTTCTCCGGAGACAGTTCTGCGGGGATTTTGCGGGATACGCTCGCCATGCCCTTGGAGCCGCTGCCCTTGGCATTGCTGACGTATTTATCTTCATAACTTAAGATATCTTTGGTGTGCAGGGGTTCTTCGCACTCGGAAGCAATAGCGTCATTCTCATCTCCCAGTACCGAGCAGTTGATCTCACGTAAATTGGTGATGGCGTGCTCCACCAGCACTTTGGTCGCATACTTGAACGCATCATCGACGGAGTGGGTCAGTTCCACACGATTTTTAGCTACACTGATGCCTACGCTGGAGCCTAAGTTGACCGGTTTTACGATCACCGGATATCCCAGTCCTTTTTCCACTTTGTCGAGCAGAGTCTCCATCTCCGCATAATCTGCCAGAGTATACAGCTGTGCATCCAGTACCGGCACATCGCATTCCTTTAAGACAGCTTTCATAATGTATTTGTCCATGCCGATGGCAGATGCGGTCACATCACAGCCCACGAAGGGGATGCCCATGGTCTTCAGGTAACCCTGGAAAGCGCCGTCCTCTACGTTGGTACCATGCACTACCGGGAAAGCCACATCGATCTCCACGGCTTTCTTTCCGCCGAACATCTTCACCGGGAACGGAGTCAGGAATACCTTGCCGTCCTCGTTGGTCATGATGACTCTCTGGGACTTTTTCAACAGTTCATCGATATTTTTATAGGATTCGATCTTGCCGATCTCCTCACCGATGTACATTTCATTGCGCTTGGTCATATAGACCGGGATTACTTCGTATTTGTCAGTATCCATGTTCATGACAGCCTGGATACCGGAGATCACTGATACTTCGTGTTCTACACTCTTGCCGCCAAACAGCATTGCTACTCTTGTCTTCATTTATTTTCCCTCCTGAATTTTCCTACTCTCTGCCAACTATCCGGAACCTCTTTCACAAAATTGCCTCTGAATCTTCTAATAGTTATCCGTCAGGTCATTCTCTAATAAAATATACTTATGTCCCTGCCCTTTAATGGCATAGGCGTAAGATACAGCTTCCTCCAGCTTGTCGAATACCAGGCATTTCTCTTCCGGAAATCCCTTCTCCAACACGCCCTCCCTGATGGGCTCGGTATGTCGTCTGCCCACTAACAGGATGTAATCGCAGCAATCCGCTGCGTAGTTACCGAATTTATGATTGTATTCCGCTTCCTTATCACCCAGCTCCACCATGCCCGGCGTGATCAGGATCCGGATACCGTCAAACATAGCCAGCGTCTCGACCGCAGCCTTAGAACCTACAGGGTTGGAATTGTAAGCATCATCGATGATCGTCACCAGACCGTGCTCCCGCATCTGCATACGATGGGGTACCGGCTCGATCCGGCGTACCGGGATCCGCAGTTCCTGCAGCGTCATACCCATTTTATGAGCGACCGCGATAGCCCCCACCACATTGATGACATTGTGGGCACCGATGAGACGCATTTGGAATCTCTCGCTCTCGCCGTCCGGGGTCACTACCGTGAACTCCGTACCTAACTGGGATACCTTCACATCTTTGGCACAGTATCCTGTCCCTTCCGTCTCGGAATAATAGAATATCTTCTCCGGAGTCTGATCATACGCGGGAGAAGCCGCCTGCTGCTGAATATAATCGTTGTCACCGTTCAAGAACAACATGCCGCCTTCCGGCAGGGCATCCGCCAACTCGAACTTCGTCTTCTGGATATTCTCCATATTAAAAAAGGTCTCTAAATGCTGCGGTCCGATAGATGTGATCACACCGTGCTCAGGATGCACCATATCACAGATCTCCTTGATGTCGCCCACATGACGGGCTCCCATCTCGCAGACAAAAATCTCTGTGGTAGGCTTCAGGGAACCGCGGATGGTCCGCACCACACCCATAGGCGTATTGAAACTCTCCGGCGTCACCAGTACGTTATATTTTTCCTGTAAAAGTGTCTGCAAATAGAACTTCACACTGGTCTTGCCGTAGCTGCCGGTCACACCGATGACGGTAAGTCCCGGGACGCTTTTCAGCTTTCTCACAGCGTCATTGATATAATGCTGATTGATCCCCGCCTCCATGGGATGATTGATGACATTAGCCACAATATCCAGAAACAGATTCACAGATACCAGAATCAGGCACAGCCCCGGGATCCGCTTCATTCCGCCCAATCCACACACCAGAGCGAATACCGCAGCCGTAAGGATCAGCTCCGTAGTGAGCAATCTCTTGACCCGGGCAGTATACACCAGCTTTTTCTTCGTATTCATCCGCTTCATGGCACGATATACCACGATGATCACGAACAGTACCAGATACTCGAAGATTTCAAGGGCAAGGTACGGAAACACACAGGTTACAATGCCCAATGCCAGACCAAAATAGAGAATCCATTGCAGCCGGAACTTCTTCTTCAGCCAGTGAAGGTGTTCTTTATTCTTATAGCCGTTCTGCTGGAACATATGAATGTTATACCGCATGGTATAAAAATATGCCGGAACAGCAAGCGCGACCGCTATCAGCACACGTATGATCATTTCAGATATGCCTCCATAATTCCCCGGAACTGTGCCGGTTTCTCAAGGAAAGAAAAATGACCGGTTCCCGGGATCACTGCCAGACCGCAGTTGGGTATCTTCTCTTCCATAATATGTGCATCCCGGATAGGAGTTGCCGTATCCTGATCTCCCCAGATCAGCAGCACTTCCTGACGGATCTTCGGAAGCAGCTCCGTCAGATCCTCATTCACCGCCTTCACCATACACTGACGCATCATGGGTGTCGCATTGCGGTAGTCTGCCGATCCCTGTCGGCTCCTCCAGTCATCGATCACCTCCGGGAACATGGCATAGATCAGCTTCATGTTCAGGAATTTCTTCAAAATCTTGTACTTGCGGATCTTCCATTTCTGTGCAGTAGTCCGCACCGGCAGGACACCGGCGCTGTCGATCAGGATAATATTCGTGATCTCAAAAGGGATGCTCTCTCTGGCTGCCAGCTTGATGATCACGCGTCCGCCGTAGGAATGCCCGATGAGGGTGGCCTGCTTTACCTGCATTACTTCCATAAATCTGCAGAAAAAATCCGCAAATCCGTCCACATCCCAGGGTTCCTTCGGTTCATCGCTGCCGCCGAAGCCCGGGAAATCAAACTGGATCACACGGTACCTGCTGCCGTCTATCACACCGGCTACGGAATCATACACTCCCAGATCCGTACCCCAGCCCTGTAAGATCACGACTGTCTTATCGCCGGTACCGGTTGTTTTATAACATATATTATATCCGTCTACTACTATATTCATTGAAAACCTCAATTCAGTGTCATTGCTGTTACAATCTTTTATTATAATCGGAATCTGCTACAATGGCAACCGAAAACAAATCCGTTTATTTCCTCAGGTTTCGTCCTCCGTGTCCAGTCCCTGCATCAGAATACGATTCCATTCCGCATTATTACTTTCCAGTTCTTTCTTCTGCATAATACGATTGCGGTCACTTAAGATCGCCAGCATTTCGTCCGCGATCTCCTCCGGCGGCAGATCAGAATAATGACACAGATAACCGATCATACGGCTCGCCGTAAAATCCGTATTCAGATTCTTCGTCACCAGATCACAGAAGGACTCCGGATACCCGCGGGATAGGAGCATTTTATATAATTGCATACTTTGGGGAGATCTTGGTTTCATATTTATTCTACGCCTTCTTAATATGGAAGATCACGCCGCTCTTGGGGTAGATCCACTCGTCCTTGATCGCAATGTCATAGAGTCCGGCTCTCTGGATGCAGGCTCCGACATTGGCAGTGCTTTCCTTATTGAGATAGGAATACATAGTGACATCCATTCCATTCTTGTATTTCAGCTTGATATGGGGCTCCTTGGTCGGATCCACCAGAGTCACCTCGAAAATAGAGTTCCATACCCGGGGCATCTTGAAATAGATGCTGACCAGATGCTCCCCGCTTGCCTCGTTGCGGTCAAAATCCAACTTGAATTTCAGGATAAATCCGTTGCTCTTTCGCTCTACTTCGAACTGCGCTTCGTCGTCATTATCTCCGCTGTTGTCAATTCGCAAGATCGGCATGAACAGATCATTGATCACATCCCGTATCTTATCCGCGGGAATACTGTTGATGAAGTCCACAGCTTCCGGTTCCACCACCAGATCCTCATTGAAAATGCTCTTGGTGAAATCCGCATCCTGCCCGGTCTCCAACAATCCACCGTCTAGACTCTTTTTATCATAGGCGAAACCGAGTCTGATCACATCGCCCGCGTAGTTCTCGTCTGTTCCTCCCAGACACTTTACGCTGAACTTCAATTCCTCATCGATCAGGTAATACTTTCCGTCTGTGGCTCCGGGGAAACCGGCTTTCACATATTCCTCTGTCAGATTCGGCTCCAGATTGATCGTGTAATCGAACATTTTCCGGATCCTGGCGCCTCTTGCCCTGTCAAAATATTTCTCCATATTGGTAGAAAGCATATCCACCGCATCTTCATCCTTTATCATGGAGGTAATGGTGGATTTCAGGAAAGTCTTTTTATCTTCATCGCTGAAAGAATCCAGGATCTCCGGCTCTCCCATCAGCGTCTTGGTGATCTGCTGGGAGGTCTCTCTGGCGTAGGCATCCTGGGTCAGCTTGTTGTTCAGTATATCGAATAACAGAAATGCCGCCAGCACACCGATGAGATTCCCCACGATATTGTCAATCAGGTCATCCAAGGTGTAACCGTTCTTCAGTGCCAGATAGGTATATCCCACAAATACCAGCAATAGTGCGATCAGCACCAGTACCATGGTAGCGGACAAGGTGTCCATCACACTTTTTTTCTTCTTTTGTTTCTGATTATCCATGAATTTCCTCCCTCGTAAATACACCCTCATAGATGGCCGGCTGTTTCCTGTAATATGCCCAGAACCGGTCACCGTAATCATAATGCCACCATTCCGACGGCAGATTGGTAAATCCCGCATCTATCATAGCATAATAAAGCAGACGGCGATTTTCACGGACCTGCTCGTCCTCTGCCCCCTGTACATGCTCCGGTGCCTCAAAATACGCTGCACAGGTCTTATCCGTAAAAGCATCGAATCCACATCCCATAGGAAGCTCTCTGCCCTCCGGATCCAGAAGCGTCAGATCAATGGCTCCTCCGGTGGTATGGGCGGGAGGCACCTTTGTATCCGGTACCGGGTCCGAGACAAATTTGCAGATCGCAGCTCTCCTTTTTGCCTCCGGCAACTCTTCTAAATGAAAATCCCGGATGATGTCCACAGAATACTTTTCAAACAATTCATGCTGCAGCGCAAAGGGGCGCCAGGCATCCCAGATGCGGAACCGGTAACCATCCGGCAGATTCCCCGCCGCCTTCACCAGCCTCTCATACATCTCCTTACGGACGAAGCACTTCTCTTCCGCATGGTCCATATGCAGGATCGGATACAGCATTTTCACATCCCACAGATCACAACTTTTCAATTCTATAAACGCGGAATCCACAAACGCACTGTCTATATAGCGCTCCGGATCCCCGATCACCGGTATCGGCCTCATGGGATCAGCCTCCTTATTATTTATATTTATCATAATACCCCTTTTCCAATAAATATGGCAAGTGTCTGGTGCATTTCATATAATCAGATGCCCGGTGTTGGCCTCGCTCCGGTCAAAATCAGTATTTGCAGCCCTGTTTCGCTGACAAATTATATTTTTCTTTTATTTTTTGATTTTAATAAGTGCCGTTGGTGATTTTGGCTTACCATCCCTATATATCTCCCCTGATTTCATAAGCGGATTTATAACTTCATTTAAGAATTGACTTCTACTCCGATAGTTAAGAGACATCTGTAGTTCCTTTATAGGCTTTGGTCCTTCCATCTTAAGAATAGCCATAACTTTTTCCGCATCTGTAAGGTTTTCTAAATCCAGTTCTATAGCCTCATCTCTAAATAATCTGTCATATAATCTCAAATTCAAAAATCCGGGATATATAGATACTACCGGCTGTAATTCATCTGGACTGGACTTGTAAGATTCCATCATGGTTTGAAAACCAGTTCCACCTCTCTCCATCAGATTTGCCACATCCAGACAAGCTGCTATGATGGCATTTCTTCTGATAGACGGTATAGAACCGGCTGGATATGCATTGTAATCTTTTGGCAGTAACCATGACCCCGGTGAAACTATTTCAATTCTGTCTGAATAGATATCAACATCAATCTGTGTTCCCGAAATAGAATAATCCCTATGGGCAATGGCATTTACCAATGCCTCTCTTACAGCTTCCTTAGGATACGATCTGATTTCATCCCGTCCACCCTTTTCTGTTTTTACCCAGCCTGTTTTGGTGTTTCGTTCAATAAAGTTTAATGCATTCTCAAATACGTTTGCAATAGAACCTCTTAATCTGCTGCTATCTAAAACAATACCTGTCTTGTTTTTCCCTTTCCATAAACGGCAGCATATCATTGTGTCGTCTTCATTATAGTTGTCTGAAAACATTATAAATCCTGATTTTGCATACCCATCTTTTGAAACTATTTCTTCGTTCTGCAATTCTTTCATTGTTGGAGCAGATTTATCTTGTCTGTATTCCTTACAAAGATTAAGGTATTCTGACCACTGATTATCAGTATATGCCACCTCGCTTGTCTCATTATCTACACCATATTTTCTCTTTGAAAGTGAAATAATTTCTTCCGGTGTTGCAGGAGTCGCATTTCCATCTCCCTTTATAAAAACTGTTTCATTGTAATCTCCTTCTCTATATCTTATTACAGAATCTGCAGGAGCAACTTTAACAGCTAATACAAAATGTTCCGCATTAGAATCCACACTTCTCATCATATATGAAATCTTAATGTGTGGAAAAATATGTCTATCATTAATCCTTGAAATTAATAGTTTTGTTTTATCAACTTCTTCAAGATCAATTCCAAAGGCCTCCCCATCGTTTGATACACCTATAAATAAGGTTCCTCCTTTATCATTTGCATATCCAATAAGAGTTTTTGCCCATTTAATAGGATTATCCGGATTCAATACTGCTTTATATTCATAACTTGTATCTTCTGTAATAACATCTGGATATAGCTCTTTGATTTTCATGAATCTCCTCCATATAATAATGTTCTTGGCATAACTATATCAAACATTACTAAACATTACAACAACATTACAATTACATCATAGGTGAAAATTTACTTGCATTTCTGCCTATGATACAGTAGAATAAGGATTTTAAATAATATATGACATTATATAAACATTATTACAACATTACTTAAACATTATTCACTATAATGACAGGTACAAGTCCCATTCGTAGGCATCAAAGTCGGGGGCTTTTGACCCCGACATCATTAAATACAAAAACGGCATGCGAGTGCCTATTTCTCATAGAAATTTTAACATTTGCCATTTCCCGCAAGGCTTGTTAAAATAAGGATATGAAAAAGAAAAATTTATGTAAAACGTTATTAAAAACCATGTGTATCGTGCTGGGGATCCTCATCCTCGCACTGTTGGCTTACATCGTCTACCTCTATGCCAGTTATTACAGGATCGAGGACAATCAGGAACTGGTGGTGGAGGCACCGGTCGACGATACCACCACAGGTGCGGCTGCGGTGCTGGCTACGGATACGGAATATTCCGCAGTGACCTACAACATCGGTTTCGGTGCTTATCTGCCGGATTACAGCTTCTTCATGGACGGCGGTACCTCCTCCTGGGCGGAGAGCCCTGAGACCGTACAGTATGCCATAAACGGTGCGGGAGAGCTGGTGAAGTCATTAGACCCGGATTTTGCCCTGATCCAGGAGATCGATCTGGATGCCACCAGAAGCTATCATACGAATGAATATGAAATGCTGCGCAGCAGCCTGTCGGAGTACACTACCGTATTTGCACAGAATTACGACTCGGCCTTCCTGTTCTATCCGTTTACCCAGCCCCACGGAAGCAGCAGATCCGGACTCGGCCTGTTTTCCAGATACCCGGTAAGTTCCGCTCTGCGCCGAAGCTTCCCCATCTCCACTTCCTTCAGCAAGTTCTTTGATCTGGACCGCTGCTACAGCGTCTCCCGGATCCCGGTGGACAATGGCAAGGAGCTGGTGATCTTCAATCTGCATATGTCCGCTTACGGCAACAGCGATGCCATCCGCCAGGGACAGATTGAAATGCTGTGCAATGATATGGCAAAAGAATACGAAGCCGGCAATTATGTGCTCTGCGGCGGCGACTTTAACCACGACCTGAAGGCTTCCGAAGAGGATACGGAGAGCTGTGAGTCCTGGGCATTTCCTTTTCCGAGAACGGAGCTGCCGGAGCATTTTGCTTTCTGCCTGGATCTGTTAAGTACAGAGGAGCAGGCAGCGCTCTGGAACAGTGCCAGGAACGCAGATATGGAATATGTCCCCGGTGTAACTTATACCGTAACTTTGGACGGATTCATTATCTCCGACAATATCGAGTGCCTGTCCTACGAGAATGTAAACACCGGCTATTCCTACTCCGACCATGATCCCGTGAAGGTGGAGTTCATGTTAAAATAGTGTCAAGATTTACAAAGTCTGTTGACAGTGCTTGTCCTTTTTTGTAGAATGAGGGCACAGTTAAGAGGGAGTAGTTCCCGGATGGTTTCTGATAGAATGGTAACCTAGAATGGTAACCGAATGATACATGAAGCTGTCCGGAATGATAATCGTCATCACGTCCGTCGGACCGGTTATTATTGTAAGCAACGAGACTTTTATCGATCATTTTTGATGCGGTAAAAGTCTCTATTTTTATACTTTTTTCTAAGAATACAGACGCTTGCTGCAGGAAAGGACAGCTTATGGAATACATATTGTTACTCGTAGGATTTATACTTCTGATCAAAGGTGCAGACTTTTTCGTGGAGGGAAGCTCCTCCCTGGCGGGGATCCTGAAGGTCCCCAGCGTCATCATCGGACTGACCATCGTGGCCATGGGCACCAGCGCGCCGGAGGCTTCCGTCAGCATCAATGCTGCCCTGGCTGGCAGTAATGATATCGCCATCAGTAATGTCGTCGGCTCGAATATCTTCAACGGGCTGGTGGTGGTAGGTATCTGCGCATTCCTGCACAGCTTTATGCCCCACGGAGAGATCCTGAAGCGGGATATGCCGTTAAATATCCTGGTAACCGTCGTATTATGTCTGATGTTTTTAGATGGCAGCTTAAGCCGCATTGAAGGCGCTGTCCTGTTGCTGGGCATGATCGTATATCTCGGATTTATGATCTATTCTGCCCGGAAAAACAGAGAAGAGTGCGAACCCGGCAAGATCCTCTCCCTGCCCCGCAGCCTTTTGTATATTGCCGGAGGTCTGGCTGCCGTTATCTTCGGTGGGGATCTGGTGGTAGATAAAGCCTGCATCATAGCTACGAATTTTGGTGTCAGCCAGAATTTCATCGGACTGACCATTATCGCCATCGGCACCTCCCTGCCGGAGCTGGTGACCTCCATCGTTGCCACGAAAAAGGGAGACAGCGGGCTGGCGCTGGGCAATGCCATCGGCTCCAACCTGTTCAACATCCTGTTTATCCTCGGAATGTCCGCGGTGATCAGCCCTCTGCATGTCCTCGGAGAGTCCGTCATCGACACCGTACTGCTCCTTGGCAGTGCCATTCTGCTCTTCGTATTCGCCCGTACCGGCAGACGCATGACCCGCAGTGAGGGGGCTGCGTGCGTGCTTCTGTATGTTGCATATACGGCTTACCTCTTCGTGAGATAACAGTGCGGCTATAGACGCACAAAAAAGCGCACCTAAGGGGAGGTGCGCTTTTTTGTGCTAATATCCTCTTCCGCCTTGGGAAGAATTTGCACTTTATACATTATTTTCCGTTATACCTGCTTTCCAACTCTGCGAAAAAAACTTTGTAATCTCTACCTTTTCCGCTCAACATATCTTGATAGCTATCCATTACTTTTTGGCGAACTACATTATTATCTACTTTGCTATCCGAATCGACAATATGTCTGTTCCCTTGAGCCATTACTTCCATAGCCTACATCCTCCTTACCTTAAAATCAAATCCGGTCTAATATGTTCAACGGTATTCTCACACATTCCGATTTTATTATATCCGACTCTTCACGTTTAATCAACATATAATCACTGAATTCAGATCTCATGTAATACAAAAGAGCACTCCCGCATGGGAATGCTCTTCATTATTTGTGGCAGATATCTCTCCACTGGCAGTCTCCGCAGATGACCTTGCCATATCCCGGCTGCAGAATCTTCTCTTCCACGATCCGCTCAAATTCCGCAAAAGTCATTTCCTGCCCTGCCTTTAATCCGGTGTATTTCAATACACCCGCATCATACCGGTCTACCTTCTCCGCAGACTCGCAGTTGCCACCCTTATTATGGGGGCAGGCGCTGCAGATCTCATCCGTCGCTCCGACCAGCTGCAGGGATGCCGGTCCGTTTTTCCCCAGAAGCCATTCCTTCACCTCCGCCATATGCTTAGTGAACCCTTCACTGTATCCCTTCCCTTCGAAAAAATACAGGCACATGCCGTGATGCGGACGGATCCGGTAAGTTGTTGTTACTTCCATATCCGGTGTATCCTTTATTCCTGTCCGTTCAGCTTCAGAGCCTTAGACAGTCTCTTGCTCAGTGTCAGTGCCAGTGCGATCTTCACCAGATCCGGAATGATGAAAGGAATTACACACCAACCCAGTACGGTAGCCAGACCGACAGCTCCGGAATTCTGCGCATATACAACCATGAACCACACCGTTCCGATAGCATAGCACACGATCAGACCCAGTACCATGGAGATACCCAGCACCCATGTCTTACGTCCGAACAGCTTCTCGATCAGCCACATCAGCAGTGCGGAGAATAAAAATCCGATAATGTAACCGCCGGTGTTGCCCAGTAACTGACCGATACCACCAGAGAACCCGGCGAATACAGGAATGCCTACCGCACCCAGTAAAATATAGATCAATACCGCAAGGCTTCCTCTCTTACCGCCCAGTACGCCGACTGCCAGGAATACTGCGAAGGTCTGTAACGTAAAAGGAACCGTCATCGGGATGGAGATCCAGGAGCAGATCGCGATCAGAACCGCAAATACTGCAATGTATACCATGTCATAAGTCTTGCTACGAGTTGTTGTCTGTGTTGTCATAATAAAAAACCATGCCTTTCTGTCAGATGTCTTTTGTAAAAACCTCTGTTAGAATAGCATGGTGTTTTTCAATTGTCAACCTTTTTATAATATGGTTAACAATCGAGTAGATTCTCTGGTCAGGACTGCTTCATCGCCTTCTTATTCCGGTACATATCCTCATCTGCACGCTCACGCACCTTCTCCGGATCCGTATCATCCGCCGTGAATACAGCATACCCATAGGCAATTCCCACAGGAACGGGAATGATGTTCTTATGATTCAAGATCTCTACATCCTGATCGATCTTATGCATCACACGTTCTATCTTAAAATATCTTCCCTTCGGAATGATACAGCAGAATTCATCTCCGCCAATGCGATAACATTTCCCATAGCGTTCAAAATTGTCCTCTATGATATGTGCCGCGTTGATAATATACTCATCCCCTGCCCTGTGACCATATTGATCGTTACACTGCTTAAGATTATTCAGGTCAAAGGTCACTATGACATACCCTTCAAAATCCTTCTCATTTTTCACAAAATAATCATAAGCATTTCGATTGTACATGCCGGTCATGGAATCATTCAGGGCAAACTGTTCCAACTCCTCCACCCTGCGACCTTTTTTCAGCCGGGCAACCGTCTGTCTGGCGGATTCTATTCCCAGCACCACAATAAAGATCAAGAAAGAGATTCTGCCAAAGACACCTACATCATTGCTGGTTTTATAATAACCACTCACATCTACAATGGTAGCAAAAAATACAAGCAGCAGTGCCCCTACACATGCCTTCAGCCTCTGATCCAGCTGCCTTCTGGCAATTTTGCTACAGATGACCACCAGCAGGTATAGAATCATCAGAATGATCAACGCATGCGTCATCCACAGGCTTCTCCGGAACTCATATATCTCTGTTGCATTCAGTATATGCGTCAGGACGATCAATGCCAGATTAGCATTACAGATAATTCTACAAAACCGGTCATCCCTGATCTCCAGAAAGCTCTTCACAAACAGGATAAAGGACATCGGCAACAGCATGAGCGTAGCAAATGCCAGATAAGAGCATCCCTGCCTGTTGGCCAGGAGCAGCGTTGCCACATCCGTCTCATTGGCCGACCATGTTCCCAGCAGGATCGAAAAAATACCCAGATACAATAAGGTTCCGTCGATCCGGCTTCCGCAGCGGATAACGATCCAATAAATACTAATATACAATCCTACCAGTATCACCATCATGCTGATGAGAAAGGCAGGCATTGCCCGGCGCATCACCCAACGATAGATATTATAGCCGCCACCGATATAAAACGTCTTCTGCTGGCCTGCCGTTTCCGGATAACAAGGGGTGAACTGTACCTGCAAGCTGCTCACATTACTTGAAAACCTGACAATATTCCAGGTCCAGCCCGGAGTATTTCCCCATATGCCGGGTACAGCATCCAGTTGATAGATCAGCTTCCCATCTGCATACACCACAATCTCCTGATGTGTCGAATAAAACACGATCGAGTTCGTCTCATCATCGTTTTGATCCAATATAAAATCGTACAGCTCCCTGCCGTCATCCAAGACGCTGACTGCGTCCGGCGTACACTCCTGTAATGACTTTACCTCCGGCACACTGTCTGAGGTGCAGATCATGCACAGAAGCACCATAGCAAATACGACTGATACAATTATAATAAGCTTTCCCTGTTCCTTCTCCATTACTTCCCTCAATATCCAACGTGTTGTTTGGTACTATAGTACTAGTTTCCTTATCATTTGTCAACGCAATGTCGTATCTATCTCACGTTTGAAAATATTATAATTCTGCTCATCCCTGGGGGAACAATAAATGGCCAGTTCTATGGTTTTAAAACATTTTCTGTAACGAGCGATCACATTGGAAAACGCAGCTGCCACAGCCTCCGGATCATTCTCAAAAGCTCCGCATCCGAACGCCCCCAGAATGACCACTTCATTGCCTCCCGCCACGGCCACATCCAGAATTCTGGTCAGACGCTTCTCATGCAATGCCTGCTGCTGTGCTCTCGTCATCTTCACGGTCTTATTACCGTCTCCGGGATTCATCCCATTGGCCGGGAGCAGACGCAGATTCGGTGCTGCACAGGTGATCACATTAACGGAGTACCAGTCTTTTTCCGGAAGTGGTGACGGTGACGCAGTATCGGATTTGAATACAATGACTTCCGGCGTATAGATGCAGTCATCATTGTGGATCGGATCCTGCGCATATCTGTGTGGAGAATAAAAGCCTGCCCACATTTCCTTCGTATTCAGACAAAAATACAGGGTGGAGCAGCGGCACAGGCATTCCTCCTGGGCAGAGCTTCCCTTGGTCACACCACCTCCGGGATTCGTCGCTGATGCAAAATTGTGAACACATACCCTTTCTCCCGGATACCCGGCAGCTGCCTCATAGCTTCGCTTCTTCGACACTATGATTTCCGCATCCTTCTCATATCTGTCACGATTCTGTGCAAGCTCCGGCATCAGGTCCGTGACTTCCATCATCTCCGGGATCAGCACCTGTTCTGCCACAGAGCGCTTCACTGCCTCTTGCAGCCCCGGATCTTCCTTTACCCGTTTTTCTGTATCCTGAAAAATTCTAACATTCTCATCCCTTGCCATGATCCGTTTCTCCTCCCATCTGTCCCGGCACTGGCACTGCAGCTGCACTTTCCTTCTGCTCCAGCGGCAGTATCGCATAGTATACCAGCGTGTGCTTGTCATCCGGCTGACAGTCCCGGTGATAATGGCCGAAATACCAATGCCTGTAATGCAGCTTCTGTTCCAAAGTCTCCAGGTAGTCCGTCAGCAGATCCGGGGCACAGGAGCGTCCCGTCCCGGCATTGATCCGGTCCTGCAGCGTGCTGGCACAACAGTGTGTGATCACATAATCTACCTCGTAATGATATCGTTCCAGATTGCGCAGGCCCTCCTGCAGTTCTCCCTCTGTCGGCAGCTCCTGGGGCCACCAGCTTTCCTGAAGGATCCGATAGGGAAGATAATTCCGGTCTGCCCTGCGCTTCTGTTCTGCGAAATCCACCGTCTGACGATCCATAATTCCTCCCTGAATGTCATGGGAAGATGCCCCTCCGAAGGTGAAAAAGGTCTTGCCGTCAATCTCGAAGACCTGTCCCCGTTCCAGCAATATCACCCTGTCCCGGATAATGTGCCGCGCTTTCCCGCCATGCCATTCTTCCAGCGGATATTCCCCGATCATATCATAGTTTTCATGGTTTCCTTGTACCCACAGAATGGTGTAAGGTTTCTCCGCAAAATTTTTACAATGATACTCAAAAGTTTTATCCTTCGCCCAGCACAGTCCAAAATCTCCGCAGATAATGATGTAATCTTCTTTTGTCAGTTCCATGCCGGTTCTCCGTAACCTTTTAGTGGAAAACCTCGCGAAATCCCCATGCGTATCTCCCGGTATGTAAATCATACCATTCTCCCCCGGTATCTGATCAGAATCCTCTCCATGTTGCCCCTCCCCCTGTAGTAGGATAACATTAGCATACTGCAGGGAAAGAAATAATGTTTCAGGCAAAGTTTATAAGAGCTATTCTATCCTATCAGATAAATAGTCCCGCAATCGTTCCTGCACACATTCCTGAATCTCTGCTACCGTTTTTCTTGCCTTTGTCATTCCAAGTCCTATCTTTTTTGCTACCGAAAGAAGATCCTCCATTCCAGGATCTACACCATTTCCATTTACTGTTGTTGCATGCTCTCCACCAATAGAATTGGAATACGTGAGATCATATGCTGGAGAAAGTATCCATCGCTTCTCCCTATCCCTGTATATATAGGAAAAATTCTTGGAATGATCATCTCTGTTATGTGCGAAAACATTGAAACACATAAGACGGTAAAGTTTCTCGCACTCCTCCATGGATTTCGTAAGCTGAAGAGTTAGTTTCATAAGAATATCATAGTCCAGATTGGGAATTCTGTGAGACGTCTCAAGAATTGCCGCTGCCGAAATCATATGAACTTTTCCGTTCTCTCCCTCAGCGACCCGATCAAACCGCTTTGTTCCAAAATATCCTTGTGTTTTTTCCGAAGGAAACAGACGAACTTCTTCCATCTCTATTCCACACTCTTTTGCGCAGAGTGCATAGTCGTACTCCTGCCTACCAACATCCTTGCTATCCTCTGACGAAGGAAATTTTATAATCCAGTCTTCGTTATCTATACGTGATAGTATTTTGGGTCTCGCGCCACCGGAGGATCCTCCTTTTGCAAATAGATAATCCAACTTTTCACTGGTATCTGTCTGAAGAATGCGCTCACATTCTTTTGCGATTTCATCCAATGTTAATTCGTTATAAACGGATTCTAAGGGAATCATGGGGCGGTAAGTCAAGGCTCCCATACCTGTATTTCCTACAATTGCAAGTCTCTCCAGACTCCCTACTGTATGAGGATTCAACCCGTTTTTTCTCATCAGTCGATCTACCAGAAGACGTCCCCAGCCATCCGGAAGACTGTCCGCAAATACACCAAACAGTCCTTCAAACGGATCTATTTTCGGCACAAAAACCCTCTTTTCCAAAGGAAGAGAAAATGGGCTGATCGAGAATCCCTCCTGTAGCCATTCATCACCATACGCAAACGCCGCAAGCCGGTTTTGATATAATGCCATTGTTCCGACCTTCCGGTCATGATAATATACATCCAGCTTATTCAGTCTGTCCATGAAGTATCTCCTCTATGGAATCAAATGGTACCTCCTCAAATAAAGCTTCCAGCTCTCCCTCCACTCCAAGAGCTATTGCAAGTTTTGTAAAAGACTGCAGTGAAATCTCTCCGGTCTGCTCAAAACGCTTCAACGATCCGAGACTTACACCTGATCTGACCGCGAATTCCTTTTGGGAAATTTTCTTTCTCTTTCGAAGCTGTACTATTCGCTTTGCAAGTTCCATATTTATTTCTGCCCATGTTTTTTGATATAAATTAACCATGCTAATATTTTATCCATTTTCAATCAAAATAGCAAGAAATAGATAAAATATTATCCCTTTTATATAACGATTCCGTTGCAGTGATCTACTTCATGCTGGATGATCTGGGCTGTCCAGCCGGTGTATTTGCCGTGTTGTTTCCGGAAATTGCTATCCAGATAATCCACTTCAATCTCTTCGTATCTCGTGCAGGGTCTCACGCCTTCCAGCGACAGGCATCCTTCCTCTGTCTGGTACGGACGCAGTTTCTTCGTGATCACCGGATTGACCATGGCAAACTGAAAGAGTCCTGCTGCCACTACAATAATATTTTTCCGGACTCCTATCATATTTGCCGCCATTCCGACACAATGATCCAGATTCGCTCTCAGAGTATCCAGCAGATCTGTCACTACCTGTTTGTCCGTCTCCGTCGCATTCTCGGATTTCTGTGCAAGAAACATCGGGTCTCTCATAATTGTTCTAATCATCCTCCCATTCCTTCACGTTTCCTCAGTTCCAGCCCTTCCATACCTCCGGGCAGTAACCAATCGTAGACTGTTTTCCGTTTCTGACAATCGGTGTGCGGATCACCGATGGATTCTCCAACACCTTTGCCAGCTTGTCCTCTTCCGCAATGTACTTAATAAGCGCCAAGGTGTCCTGATCCTTCCCCTCCCAGTTGACCATGTTCTCCAGGCCGCCGTTCGCCTGCGCAACGGAAGTAAACTCTCCCTTGCTCATGCCTTTTTCCTTCATGTCGATGAATTGATATTTGATGCCACGCTCCTTGAAAAAACGCTCGGCCTTCTTTGTATCGTTGCACTTTTTTGTGCCAAAAATCTGGATGTTCATTTGAATCTCCTGCTATCTTATTCCATACTTCTTCTGCATTGCATTCATTACTTCCGGATCATCTAATGTTGCAATCTTGTCTGCATCCCCTCCGGCATGGTGATCTTTTCCTTTTTGTTCCAGTATTGAGCTGCCTGTTCAAATTGTTCGTGGGTCATAATGCCATCTCCATACTCCTGAAATTCACACTTTTATTCCAGAAAAACTTAATAAAACCCTGTTCTGTATATCCCTTTAAACTTTTGTGTCAAATCTTCGCCTTCCGTCTCGAAAGCATGCCTTACGGCCTTATTATATACCAGTTTTCCCGTTTCGACATCATATTTTCGGATTCTGCTGTTATATACAAAAATCAGCCGGTTGTCCCTCAACAATATTTTTTGCAGACGTTTGGTAATCACTCCCTGATGTGGGATTGGCTCCAGTTCCCCTGTATATTGCCATTCTCCGTTGACGAACCGGAATAAAAATACCCCTGCATCCAGTCCTCTTGCCACCAAAAGCAACACCGTGCCACTGTAGTCGAAAACAGCTCCGCTCATGTATGTCGAAAATATTCTTGCACAGCTGCAACTGTTTGCTGTTCTATCAATAATATTGACCTTCCTGCCCTCGCGGACAACCTGCCACTTTCCATCCTCAGAGGAAGCCAGTACCTTCCGATGCTTAACATTTGCCTTGGGCTTTTCCCCCTTATTATCCGCCAATAATGTTACAGGAATCGTATCCGTCCGAAAAATTGCGACTTGATCTTTATTTATCCCAAAGGTATTGATAAAAGTCTGTACCCGCTCCAGATCTCCGGTTCCATAACAGCCAAAGAACCATTGCATCCGGTTCCTGTCTTTATTACACTTTATGATCTCTGCAAAATAATCCCAGTCCACCGGATACAGCGAATGCCCTATGGTGACTATCTGCCGGATATCCGCTAATCCATCAAAAAAGGCATGATTACTCTGAATGATCTCCTTACATTTTTTCGTCAATGTATCATCAGCCTCCACAACCATCTGCAAAGCGATCTGCTGCACATCGTATAATAGCTGGGCATGCTCATCCAGATTATCGATTGCAGAGTAATCATCTTCAAATTCATAAGCCGCATCATTGGCTCCCGGAATATGCCCCAGAATCAACCTTTGCCGTCCCCTTCCAGTCTTCTTCCGACAGCCATGGATATAGCAAATATTCCCGGCATCCACACCATACAAGTCTTCAACAAACTCCGTATAATTAAAATTTAATGCTTTCCCGTCTTTGATTACATTGCATAATGGTCTGTCATTCGTATTGGTATGCAGACTGCCGATCCATTTACGGAACCGGTCCATTAATTCCGTCGACATGGAAAGGATCGGCTCCACCGCCATTTCTGCGGACATATAGATCTCGGCCGCACCTGCATCCTCATCGTATGCCCCATTTATATCCAGGAAATTATCGATGATATACGGCTGGCACATAGCCTCTATGTTGATCTTCCCCAATGCCCCTTCAAAATCCGCCCACAGGTCATCGGTTTTCAGATATTTTTCCAGATAAAACCGGACCGTACTTCTCTTTCCCAGAGTCCTGCTGAAATCGTAATAGCTGGATCTGACGCCATGCAGCATATCAAATCCGTTGCCAATCACATAAAGAGAACCCTCCTTAACAGATTCCCCCATCTCTTCCAGAGATAACAGATTCCATTCTTTCAGATTCTCTTCAAAACTTTTACTACGTTGAAATTCTTCGTTGGTCATAAATAATTTTTCTTATCCTCAAGGCATACAGCTTTTGATCTTTTCGATCAGTGTCACATCCGCCGGAAGCCACTGCACGGAATCCAGTTCCTCCTTCGTCAGCCTGTTTCTTGTATAATAAAAATACCAATTATTGCAGAGGGCAGTCCTCAAAGTTGCAGAGGGAATTTCCCTATTATTTCAGAGTTCTGTTTGGTATTTTCCTAAGTTCACAGTTCCTGTGAATTTAGGAAAATATCAAACATCCATTGCAGACATACCTGTCTTTATGTATCCTTGAAATGTCGTTGCGGACAACATTCAAGGAGAAAAGGAGTATGCTTGCAATGGACAAGATCCATTCTATCAGACAGCTCTATTACGAGCAAGGGAAAACTATCCCTGAAATCATTACTGAAACCGGTCATGACCGTAAGACCATTACGAAATATCTTGACATGACCGATTTTAATGCTCCGGAACCAGTGACACCGGATCCGGAAGGTATCTGCCCCAAACTGGAACCCTATAAGTCCCTGATCGATACATGGCTCATGGAAGACAAAAAGGTTCCGCGGAAGCAGCGCCACACTGCCAGACGCGTCTATCGCCGACTGGGTAAGGAAGCCGATGGCTTTGACTGCTCTTACCGGCTTGTGGCACAGTATGTGGCATTCCGTAAATCCCAGATGCACCTTGACAATAAGAAAGGTTATCTGCCGCTAGTCCATCACCCCGGTGAAGGGCAGGCCGACTTTGGAACTGCAAGGTTCTACGAAAACAGCTTCTGCCGGGAAGGAAAATATCTGGTGCTTTCCTTTCCACACAGCAACGGTGGGTATTGCCAGCTGATGTATGGTGAAAATACCGAGTGTTTTATGGAAAGTATGATTGCCATATTTGAACACATCGGTGGTGTCCCAACTGAACTTTGGTTTGACAACACCTCCACCATCGTAACAAAGATCCTGAAAGACGGTGGACGGCAGTTGACCGACAGGTTCTTACGTTTCAGCGAACACTACGGATTCCGTTACCGCTTTATGAACCCAGAGTCCGGCTGGGAAAAAGGCAGCGTGGAAAACAAGGTCGGTTATGTCCGGCGCAATTTTCTGGTGCCTCCGCCCCGCTTCACAAGCCTAGCTGACTTCAACAAAGAACTGCTTGAGGAAGCTGACCGGGACATGGAACGGGAACACTATCATTATGACCAGACGATCCGGGAACGGTATGAGGAAGACCGCAGGGCATTCCTTCCACTGCCGGACATTGCCTTTGACTCTGCCAGATATATGGCAGTGCTTACCGATAAATGGGGACGCTTCACACTGGAATCGGGCAGACATGAATACTCTGTCTCTCCGGAATACACCTGTGTGAATGTATGGCTGAAGATCACTGCCACACAGGTAAAGGTCATGGATATGCAACATCATCCGGTCGTTACGCACCAGCGGCTCTATGGGGAACAGAAGCAGTCCAGCATGAACTGGCTGCCCTATCTGAGATCCATTTCCAAAAAGCCAAGATCATTGTTTCACAGCGGTATCTTTGATATGATGCCGGAAAACATGAAGCAGTATATGCGGACCTGCAGCAGCGCAGACAGAGGTTCTATCCTGAAAGTCCTGGCTGAGCTGACCGACCGTACCGGCTTTGACAGTGCCCTGCAGACCATAAACCAGGCACTTCTATATCAGGTCACGGATCCTGACAGCCTGAAAAACCTGTACAGACGGCTGTATTCCGATGTTCCGGAAATGCCGCCGTTCCCACAGCAGAGTGGGATCCCAAATGTGGCACAGATGCCCGCCGACCTGTCGGCTTACGACAGGCTCCTTAAGAAGGGAGGTGCCGTAAATGGATGAGTACAGGGATGCCATTGCTTCCTGCTGCAGGCAGCTGCGTCTGTCAGCAAATCTCGTTGATAACGCAATGAGCCAGTCCGGAGAAAGCCATCAGGAGTATCTTTACAATCTCCTGAGTGAAGAGATCCGGTACCGTAAAGCAACAAGGGTGGCAAAGCTGGTAAATACGGCAGGATTTCCCATACAGCATAATTTTGCGGCCTTTCGCCCGGATGAAGTACAGTTCCCATCCGGTGTTACCGTGGATTCCCTGAAAGCACTGGATTTCTACAGATCCGGCAATAACCTTGTGATGTATGGCGGAACCGGAACAGGGAAGACCATGCTGTCCATCTGCATCGGCATGCAGGCATGTCAGAAGGGGATCGCGGTAAAGTTCTTCCGTACAGCGGCACTGATCAATCAGCTGTCCGAGGCACAGGAAAACGGAAACCTGTCATCCCTGCATAAAAAACTGTCCCGGGCAGATATCCTGATCCTGGATGAATTCGGATATGTTCCCTATAACCGGACAGGTTCCCAGCTGCTGTTTGACTACCTTTCCGAGATCCATGAGAAGAAAGTCATCATCCTGAATACAAATCTGGAATTCTCCAGATGGGTCAATGTATTGTATGATGAGCAGATGACGGCTGCCCTTGTCGGAAGACTGATGCACCACTGCCACCTGATCCTGTTTCCGGGAGAAAACAACCGTCTCCGGGAATCCAGTATCAATGACCTGTTTTCCGCTCAGAGGGGAGGTGGACAGAATGGCTGAGCATGAGGTTATCAAAGAGCAGCTGCATACGGAATGTATCAGTGACTGCGATACGGTATGCAGCTTTCTGAAACTCACGGATGAGATGGTCAAAACGATACTGGAGCTGGATGAGGAGCTCATCCGCTGGCGGCAGGCACTGATAAAATATCTGCCACCCGAATGGGCGGACGGCCTGCAGCAGGACATCTTCAATAACACATCCCGTGACTTTGAAGGAGACCCTGCATACGATCTATATGTCAGACTGGTCTGTGGCGGTCAGGATCCACAACAGGTGGCTTCCAGAACCGACCGGCTGCACCGGCTTGCAAGGGGCACCGATGAGACCAGCATTACATATCTGTAACTATTAATCAAAGTATGTCTGCAACGACATGCCTCTGGAGCCTTTAACAGGCTTCGGGAAGCTTATGCAACTTTGAGGAATTTCCCGCTGCAACTTTTGGGAAGTGCCTCTGCATTTTTAGGTAATTTGTACTTGCAAAAAACAGTCAGCCACTTGGCGGCCTCCGCCTCGAGAAGCTTCAGTTCTCCCGACGCGACCTCGCACCAGAAACAATCCATGGATAAATGGAATGCCGGGTAATCGTACTCTATGGTGTCTATCAGGTCTCCGACTCTGACCGTAGCATCCAGTTCCTCCCGGATCTCTCTTACAACCGCCTGCTGTGGAGTTTCTCCCGCTTCGATCTTCCCACCGGGGAATTCCCAGCCACCTTTGAACTCTCCGTAACCCCTTGCGGTGGAAAATATTTTTGTCTTGTGCTCTATGGAATCGCAGATTACGGCTGCGACTGCGCGAATGGTTTTCATATGGTCTTGCTCTTCTTATAAATCAAATTCTTTACTTAACAGATCTACAAGGAATTTTGCACTTTCCTTATCAAACTGAATAGACTGACTGATCTTCTCGGGTATTGCACGATCGTTCTTCCCGTAAGTATCAATCTGCACGTAATGTTCTCCGTCCACCGTGTCAAATACTGTATAAGTGGCAGTTACTGGTGTATGAACTGTGTTTCTATCTTTATCGAGCTTTTTTATTGTGTCTAGATTTAATCTTGCCATTTCTCATTCTCCTACCATCCAAATTCTATACCCTTGGGTTCTTGCTAATTCATATATCGGTTTTAGTCTACTTTCTAATACTTTACAAAATTGATCATTTTTGATATTTTTCACATATAATTCTTCCACTGACCACGCTGCGTTTAAGCTATCTCTCTGACACTCTCTAAATATGTGTGCTAATCTCTCATATTTATAAACCATCTGATTTAGCCTGAATTGATTTTGAGCAAAACTAAGAAAATATCTATCCCAGTTAGGAAGTTTATCTCTTTTACTTGCATTCAGCGAAGGATTAACAGGTATAAGATTCCACATTTCATCGTTGGTTACAAACGACCACGGGACAAAATGATCTATTTCATACTCATTTTGTTCAATATGGCTACCTGAATATATATCATATATATCCGACATCTCAATTACTGCTGTCCAAAGCCCTCTAATCTTTTGAAGCTTACGATGTTTCTCGTTTTCTGGTTCTAGCTTGTAAATTATCCCTGGAACTCCAGGATTTCTATCTTGAAGATATTTAATTTTCTTCATTTGAATCCAGCCCCTAATGTATACCATATTATCAATTAGAAAACGCTTCCAACTCCCTTCTAAAATAATTCTCTTTTCCAGACCGCGTTCAGTTCCTATAATGTACGGCATACAACAACGATTGCTAATCTTTTCCATATATGCAATAAGTCTTGTTCTCTGGCTCCATAATGGATCATTTCCACCCAGTTCTCTCATAAATGCCGATAGCAAACGATAAGGGACATTCTTAGCTATTTGATATTTTTCATCATGAAGAAGTTTTTCATTTTCTTTAATTTTCTCTAATATTTGTCGCCTATCAACTGTATATTCAAAGCAGTTCATCTCATTCAGCTTATTTACCGCCCGTTCAATACTATTGACACTATTCCCTCGAGTATCTCTAGTTCCCATTTTAAGGTGGTACTCTGTTACAGAATACCACGCATCAGCTATCATTCCAGAAATAACCTTATCAAAAGTAATGCTTTCTTCCTTTTCCGCCAAAAGTTGCATTATGGAATCAAGCCAATAAAATTTATAACACTCCGTCGGGTCATCCAGCATATGAATGAAACTACCAATATTCAGATTACAATCATATTTAAACACTTCATCCATTGCCGCCACCACCCATTAAAAATTAATAAACATCTTATCTGCTAGATTCTCTGCCTTTATCCAAGCAAGTATTTCATCGGTCAGATTCAAGATTGTTGCCTTTCCTTCACTAACCAACTTCAAGAATGCTAATATTTCAGAATCTTCATCTAAGTCCAAATCTTCAAGAATTTTATCAGCCTCTGCAATTCCTTGCTTGAGATAATTATAGTTATCAATTGTTACATTCCATGATGAAGCTTTTTTTATTTTGTTTGTTGCATATATTGCTTTATTCTCATCTGGAATAATACCTTTTACAGTATCCAAAAGGCTTAAAATATTCGCCGTTGCCTTTAGGTAAAACTCTGACCACTCCTGACCAATAACCGTATATAATTTCTTGGATTCGAAAGAAATATACTGTGTGGTAGCATTATTTGCAACACCAGTCTGAACTACCTTTTCGCATACGCCAAGAAAACTCTTTAATGCACTTATAACATTAGCCGATGGTCTAAAATCAGAATTTTCAACTGCAAGATTGACTTCATCTACCATCTGCTTCAAATTAAGAATCAGCTGTTTGAAATTGTAATCAGCCATAGCCTGCTTTTTAGTATCCGCAGATGCAGTTTCCATCTCGTGGACAGTTTTCATATCAATAATACGTTCATTTAAGGTATCTATTAACATACTGCCCCCTCCAAGCTTTCCAAAATTGCGCTACATTCACTAATAATAGTTTTCTCATTTTCGAATACATTCTCTGAACCAGATGGATTACTTCCTCCACCAAGCTTTGCTTTTCTTACTTCAAGTTCAGCCTGAATCTTTACAATATCAGCCGTGACTTTTTTCAGTAATTGATCCAATTTTTCAACTTTTCTGATAGGATCCTGTGAAAATGCCATGATGCAATCCAAAGCATTGCTCGTCTTTTGAGCTACAACTATCTCTTTTATTGCCTTACTTGTTGAAGTTGAATACTTCTTCACTTCATCAAACAATTCCTGATCATACTTACCAGGCAATTTACCATCTTCAGCTGTTCTATAGAACTCAACAATCTTCTCAACCATATCCTCTATATCTTCATCATCAACATCCGTTGTGCCGAAGTTTTCTTTTATAGTTGCCATGATTGAATCAGCCTTTGCAAGTTCATCCTCTTGTACTTTTTCAAGTCTCTCAAGGATCACACGAAGATAATCTCTGACATCTCTACGAGGCTTTACCGGATCCACCAAATCTAATATCGCTGGTTCTATAGTCAATCTCTCACTCTTAACATTTCTTACCATCGCATCAAACTTTTCTCGGTCTAAGAAAACCTGTGCATGGCTCTCGCCCTGAATAACATTGCAATACTGAATAACAGTTTCTCTGTTTATCTTGTCATTCTCACTTCTTGTAATGATACCTAACAGAGAATTCCATGCATCCGAATGAGAATTAACACCTAATCCTCTTATTCCATTGTCTAAAATGTGTTCTGACTTTAATCCTTCTACAGTTGTTGCCTTTGATGATCCAAACAGAATAATCCTATAAAATTCTGCCATCATCGCACACTTAAAATAGTCAATCTCTCTATTTTCAAATGTTGTGATAGCTTCGATCAATGGCTTCTTTATTTTCTCGGTCCAGAGCTGAACTCTATAAACGCACCTGTCAGCCTCGTCAAAATTCCAGCTACGCTTACCAAGAACATTCCACTCCAGAAATGCTTCTATTACTGTCTGGGTTTCTCTGTCTGCTGGAAGTTTGTAAAACATTTGATCGGCGCCTCGTTTCTGTCGATCAAAACCTATCAAACGATCCTTTACCTTTTTGATTTTATCAATGTTATCCATTGATACTCCCTCAGCCTGCCAATCAATAGCTGAATATAGATAATTACACATATCCTCTCTGGCTTTCGAAATAAGTACTACGTTTCCAGTAGTTGCACCAACATTGATGGTTCCACCAGCAATCCAATTTTCTATAGCCTGTAAGCTTTCATTAAGTTGAGCTCTTTCAGCCTGAAGTTTCTGCTCTTCAGCAATCTGCGCAGATGTCTTCACTACAGTCATGGTTGTTCCACTTTGTCCAGAAAATTGATTTACAGGCTTTGTTGGTACCAGTTTTCCAGTAACTTTTTTCCCGCTAATTAAAGGAAAGCCCATATCCTCATAGACATTAGTTGACAGACCTGATATAAATGTTCTCTCCCCTTCTTGGTACGTATTAGTCGTAGCATCGCCCCATACGCACATGAACAAGTACATTCTCTCAAACTGTTCATTCGAAACACCAGTTTTTTGAATTGCATCTCTAAGGCTTGAATTGATGTTGGTATTAACAATTTTGAAACCCGGAAAATTATCAAAATTCCAAAGTGCATCTCTAACCGTTCTCTCTACAACATCTCTCAATAAGTATCTTGGTGTTCTATAGTTCTCCTGAAGAAGATTATTGTATAGATATACAATAGCTCTTCTAGAAAATGGAAATAAATTAAGTTCTTTTCCCGCTTCCGTCGTTACGGTATCCCAACCAATCCCTTGCTTCACCTCGTGTACAGGCAGAGTGTCGCCTAATCCATCCGAATTAGCCCATGCATCAACCTCATCCTTTGGCAAAGACATAGCATTTAAGTATCTTCCAACAAATTCGCATAGATCCGCTTCACTAGAACCAAATACATCATCTGGAATTACAATAAATTGTGTGACACGATCCTTATAATTATCACGGAAATTACTCTTATAATATTCACTTGTAGTTCCTATAATTGATGATATTCTACACATACCTTCCTGTTCATAATCTCCGGTATGCCATGTAGTTAGTACATTTAAAAGTGCCTCATTAACACCAGTAAATGCTGTGATGTCCTCAATTAATAGTGTCAAAGATTTCCCTTGTTTTTTTAACTCTTTTCTAATATCCTTGAATACCTGCTCGAAATCACCCGGTTCCAGACCCGCACAATTCTGAATAACTGTATCAACTTTTGAGTTCAGATACTTTGCTACTGCATCAGCAACCTCTGGTTCCATATATAATTTTTCAAGCAATCGTACTGCCTTTTTGTCTCCTCCGTCATACTGCACTTTATCGCAAAAGGCAATATCAACTTGAAAATCTTCCGGCCGGAATTCTGGAATAATATCGCGATTATCCGGCACACTACTTTCTGCAACCTTAGAATAAATTCTTGCTATCGGTCCATCCTCAGCCATCATTCTTGTTTTAAATAATTCATTGTTTAATAATGGTGCAATTCGTTTTCTATCCGCATTATAAATATAGTCGATATCTTCACCATTATCATCCTCAATTTCAACAATAAATTGGTGATATATGGCATTCATTAACTTGCTCTCACTGATTGTAGATGTAGCATTGACTAATCGCTCATAAAGTTCCTTGTTAGGAATAGATGCTACCTCTGTTTTTTCAAGCAACTGCTTTATTGTTCCTTTTAATGTGTTATCACTTCTTCGCACAAAAAGAACAACCTCACTCTCGGGTTTCTGCCTTTCAATTTTCGCGTCAAACCATCTTATTAAATGAGATTTTCCTGCACCGCTTGAACCTATTACCAATACAAATTGATGCTGATCTTTAGGATTTAGAACTACTTTCTTATATATTTGTTCCTCTGTATATGTCTTTGAGGCTGTGCTTGAATCATATTCCTTTTGCAATTGGATTTGCTTAAACGGAACATGAGTAGCCATAAAGTCACCATATGAGCTTGTGATAGTATCTATTCTCACAACTTCCGATAATCTTTGCTTTGCAATTTCCGAATTCATACTTCCCCCCCTATCGTAATATGGGTGACTGTCATCTCAAGATCATGACCCTCACACGGATACATAGACCATATTTCTTGCGCATCCAATCTATGCTCAGCCTTAATAACTCCAAGGTCATTGAGCATTCTGATTGCATTAGAAAAACCATAATTAAATGTCTTGGTATCAACTGCATTATGCAAAACAATTCTAGCATATGGCATAACCAAATCTACAAACTCATCGATTCGATACTCTAACTTCTTTTTGAGTTTTAAGCTTTCAATAATATCTCTTAGAAATACTGCCGTATTAGGTAATAAAATACCTGCGGCTCCCGCCTGCGAATCATGCATATATCCAAAGCCCAAGAATGCCATCCAAAATCTCCACGCACGCATATCATCTTCTATGACTTTCTCACCAATATTACGCCCTATTAGGTCACTCATTTTTGATACGCTATTGTGGTCAAGCACTTCCGCTCCCATATCCAAATATCCCTGAGTAACTTTGTAAAACAAACTATCAGAAACAACTTCAAGATGTGTGTTAATATAACGCCTCATGTTATCCATGCTTTTAACAACATCCTTATCTACTGCCAAAGAGATAGTATTTTCCTTTGTATGAATAAGCTGCAACTGCTCTGCCGCTGTCCTTACATTACCAAAATAAGGAGTCTTTCCTCCAAGATTTTGTGGCTCAAGTAATAATTTCAATGAATTTTCATCCATCGGCTTGCTTGCCACTTCTCTACATAACGCATACACTCTTTCAGGTATTGCAGATGTTTGCATTCTATTTCCAAACATATTTCTACATCCTTTCTAAAATATAACTATCTATCCTTGGTCCTTCAACCATCGCCGATATAGGTTTTTGTACCTTTTGAATAAAATAATCCTCTTTAACAATATGTATTAAACGCATATCTGAATTCTTATATTTTCTCAGCGTAGCGCAGAATTCATAAGCTTTGTCTTCGCCAGAATTGTATAAGGCTATGACTCCACCGGAAATATAATACGCCGATTTCTGACCACATAAATCTCTATATTCCTTAATACCAAGAATCATTACATCGCTTTGTTTCTTCATGTTAAGAATCAAATCAAAGTCTCCCTCTATACTTGTATCCTCAACAACAATTATGCTTGCACCAGCGCTTATATATCTATTCATTAATGAATAATCATCCTCTTCTTCAATTACAAGCACTTCATTTTCGCCCTGACATAATTTATTTAGCTCAGCTGAGATTGTTTTCTTAGGCCCCTTCACAGACAATAATAGCGGGAATTTCCCCTCTTCCATCATTTCCGGATATTTATGCTTTGCACAGCCTCCGCAATACATTGAAACCTTATCATATGTGGAATAAAACATTTCAGACCAACAAATTCTTTCGCTAAAATCTATTCCATTCTTAATCCTTTTAATCTCTTTCTCAAAACCGGCTGATTCCTTGTCTCTGATGTCGGTGATAATCTGAGGAACATTCAACGATTCGCTTCTCAGTGCATCTTCCAATATATCTATACGTATTTTGTAGCTTTCCTTATCCGCATCATAAACCATTGATTTGATAGAAATAAGATTATAACGTCTAAGCAGCAATATTACATAAACATTCCATTGAACATCCAGTGCATTGCCATCATCATCTACACCTTCCTTAGGCTTTACCGAAGTGTCTATTGTTATCATTCCTTTAAACCATGATGTTTTAGGACTCTTATACATAAACACCCATCGTTTCCAAATAGTTTCTGGTTTTAATACAATATTCATTCTTCCATACGCAGAATCTATGTCATCTATAGGATTAATACACATGACGCTCAAACTTACTAAACCATCTCGTCCACCTCGGCCAAGTTCCTGATAGTACTGATTTGGCGTATCTGGAACATATAAATGCAAGACAGTACGAACATCACCCTTGTCAACGCCTACACCAAATGCAGAAGTTGCAATAATCAGATCAATTTTATCATCTGCCCAATCTTTAATTATTCTTTCTCTTTCAGCGGATTTTGTATTTCCGGTAAATGTTTCTAAATTATCAAGTCCACCCTCTACAAGGGTTTTCTTTATTTCTTCAGCCTCTTTAGGCGAATTGATATAAATAACCATTGGATGCGGTAACTTTTTGACAAGTTCTATCATTTTACAATTCTTGTCTGAATAACTTTTAGCTTTAACGAGCAGGTAACGTGGTTCGCGTCGTAATGCGTCACACCTGATTTCAATCCACTTATCAGTCGATGCAAACATCTGCTTGAGTTTTGTAACAGCAACTTTCGTAAATGTTGCTGACAATAAAACTGTTCTAAGTTGAGAGTTAATTGCTAGCAATTCATTATGCCATGGTTCCAAGCATTGGTAATCAACCCTAAAAAAGTCTCCCCATTCGATTGCAATATGCGCTTCATCTACAATCAAATTTTTCAAATACTTTTTAATATTAGCCTCATTTATCATACTGACAAATTCAGTATTTCTAATAAGCGCTTCTGGAGATATAAACAGCAGTCTTGCAGTTTCACTTTTGATTGCATTTCTCAGTGCATTTTTTCGTTCTAATTCAATGCCACTGTAATAACAAAAAATTTCATTATCAGCATTATGCTTAATATTATTTTTAGCATTACGTACCTGATCTATAGCCAAGGATACAGTAGGAACAATAACTATCGTTAGTCCCTGCTGCTGGTATGCCATAGTCTGTGTAATCAAACTCTTTCCTCCTCCTGTTGGAAGAGAAACTAAGGTTGTATATCCTTCTGGGGTATTTAATGCTCCAAATACCGCAAGTTTCTGCTCTAATGACTTGAATTCCTTATATCGTGTCAGACCGTATATATAGGCATTATTTCCATAAAAAATATCTTTCTGCTTTTCTGTATCTCCACTAACCTTTTTCCTCTGGAAAGCTTGTTCCGCAAAAAAGGAATCAATATAATCCGGCATCTCTAGATTGGCGTAATACTTACCTTCTGCATTACGCAGAATTCCGTATTCATTCTCTGGAGGAATTAATCCTTCTGGAACATCCATTTCATTTTGAAAAACAAGCAAATAATTTCTAAGAGAACATAAAAAAACATCTTTACTTGCTCTTCCAGACATAAATTTCTCAAAATAGATTGTCAATCTTTTAGCCGTGTTATACATAAAATGATTTATTGCATCATTATCTCCTGCAAAACTGGGAAATACACCATTTGAATTACTATTTATGAGGTTTTCAACACAACTTTCAATAGCCTTTGTGTCCATCATTTTTTCACCATCCAAACAAAGCACGCTGACTCTAACCTAATTGTTGGTTTCGTAAGGCTCTCCAGCACAATTTCATATATTTCTTTCAGCTTGTCATAGTTTTCAAGTTCCTGATTATAGAATTCTGATGTAGCTATCATCGATATAAGAATTCTATCCATCTCTGCCTTAGCCTCTGTAATGTGTGATCTTTCTCTAAGTGCTTTCAGAGCCTTATCCTTGCTAACCTTTCTCGATTTCTTTACAAAATCCACCCAACGCTCTTGAGGGTAAGCACTTCTAAAGTAGTCGATATTAGCAGCTTTATACTTTGAAAAAATATGTAAAAATCCATCGCTTCTACTTCTTCGTCCAAGGTGATCAATCTCATCCTTGCTACTTTCAATATCACGCTGAATCATACTATTGAACTCCCTTATGACCTTATCATCTGGGATTTCGCCCTCGGCATGAATTCTTACTGGAACCTGAACCTGTTCGACTGCCAAATAATTTCTAAATGCACTCAAGTAAGATAGAGGAATTCCTTTCTCAATAAGCAACTTCTCATTCGGATATAATGACCATGTATAAACGAATCCTGTCCAATTAATGCTCGCTTTCATTGCAAATGCCGCAGTTTGACCTCGACACGATCTCATTGCATTGTCAACAATACAATCAAATATGTCATCACCCGGCGCAAAGAAATGAATATAATCATTCTCTATAGCTTTCTTACGGCTAAACGTTCCATCAATTGAACGATTATAATGCGAAATATTTATATCCGTTTTATCCTGTCTTAACTCATGTATCTTACTGATAAACTGGTTTTGTCTCCGAGCAAAATATGAGTCCCAATTCGGTGGAATCAACAGTGAATTTTCGGCAGATTTCGTTGAAAATGAATTATCATTAAAACTGATAACCTCATCCTTTTTCTGAACATCTCTGAAGCCCGAAAGCATCGCCCACTGTAGCATTGCATCTGCAAACATTTTATTTTCATTACGATTATAATATTTAACCAAACTTATCAATTCCTGATTCATTGGTCTATAAATATACGCCGCAGTATCAAAATGCTGCTCTTCTCTAACCTCTTCTTTTAATTTTGCAGATCTATCAATTACATTTTGAATTTCGTTAGTTAACCCAAATCTAAAATCTTTGATTATAGCCGTTACAATCGCTGTATTAATATCATTCATAATAATCTCAAGACCACTTAATGAATGATTGAATAATTTTAATCCATTATCCCAGAATTTGAACAATTCTTCCTCAAGTGTTTCCTCTGCATAAGGAACTACTGAAACTATTGGTCTGTCACTTTCTCTACCCATGCGATCTAAACGGCCGATTCTCTGCTCTATGGCATTTGCATCCCATGGCAAATCAATATGTACGACATAATCAGCACACTGAAAGTTTCGGCCTTCTCCTCCGGACTCATCGCAAAGCATAATGGTACAATTCCTATCATTTTGGAATTTGCATACGTTGACCTCTAACTCATCTGCTGACATTCCTCGTCTAAAACAGCTAAATCCATCCTCAGTATAAAAGTCTGTCAGCACTTCCTCGAAGATTTCAAAAGTTGCCCTGTAATTAGTAAACAAGATTATTTTTGAGCCACTTGCATACTCATCCAGATAATACATAGTTTGCACAATTCTTGAAGTATGTTCTTCAGGTTCATCTAGTACATCTACAATATTTTCCACAATATTCTGCTCATACATTTTCCATCTACGAAGATTCTCTTTTAAGCTTTCTGGAATGGCTACACCCTCTCCTTCAACAAGTCTAACCTGTTCTTCAAATGCCCACGGAGAACTAAAGAATGCACTTAATAACGATTTAAAGATTTTATCAAACTCTTCTTCCGTTAATTCCTTTTCTGTAATCCATGTCACTAAGTCCTGATATGCTCCATATTCATAGAAATTCTTATCTGGATCTAATACATATGGCAGAGCTATCAACTGACGTTCTGGCATATCCTCTAAGGTATCTCTTCGGTTACGAATAATATTTTTCTCTATCTGATAATTTTCGCACAAATAGGAAATTGCCACCTTGAAATGATGTAATCCCATATCTTCATCATCAAAGTTTGCCTTTTCATACATTTCCTCAAGCATTTCATCTCCAATCATTTTGTACAATTTCTTAAAACCGCCCAAAATGTCTTCAAAGAAATCTTCACTATCTTCATTCTCATGAGGATCTTCATCCGCCTCTAACGAATCACGAAGAACTTCCTCTAAATCCTCTATATTTGACAAAACCATTGCGGCACTTTTAGTAATACTGCCTTGTTTTTCAACCAATTCATCAAACTGTTCTTTGCTGCATTTGTCATACTTATCTGGAAGAATAAGACGGAGTAAATCTAAGTAGTCTGATCTTTTTTGTTGAACTGGTGTTGCACTAAGTAATAATAAATTACTTGTGTTCTTACTTAATCTATAAAATGCCTCGTAATAATCCCTATATCTTAAGAGTCTATGTGCTTCATCAATGATAGTAAAATCCCATTCTCTGTTGCATTCCTTATCTGCTGCCTTCTCTAATTCAGCAAAAGTAATTCGATTATTATTTGCATTCTCGCCCTCATACAAATCAAACTTTAGGAATAACTCTGTTCTCCATTGTTCGAGCAATGAACCAGGTACAACAATTAAAGCATTTACATCACTGTGCTTTGAAAAATACACCTTAAGTATTGATGCAGCCTCAATTGTTTTTCCCATACCAACCTCGTCAGCCAACATATATCTACATACATCCTCTTGAAGACATCTCATAATAGATTTGAGCTGATGTGGCATAAGAAAAATTTTACATCCGGCAAGCTCTTTAAATCCCATAATGGAATTATCAAGTACATTCATCGTCTTTGTAACAATGCTTCTGCCAAATAACCAGCATGGATTTTGAAATTCATAATTTTGCAATTGTGTTGCTGGATCCACTTTTCCCTCTGTAAAAGGCGCAATTATTCTACTTTCCGGAGCACAGATTAATGTCTTGTCATATATATTTTCGATATAATAGTCGTAATAAGAATCTTCCTTCTTTACACATGCCACAACCTTATATTTTTCTTTTTCGTATATAACAATTGATCCAACAAAAAACTGACAACGCTGAACCATTGATGTCGGAAGAGGTGCTGATTTTGGAACGCTGTCATAATAAATCCTATAATTGAACGGATCGTTAAATACTACTTCCACTGTATCAGCAAAGCTATCTATTTTAGCAATCTGCCCCATTAAGAAATCACGCGGATTAATCATGTCATGGTCGATCGGACAGCGTACATACATCTTCTCTAACAACATAGTCTCACCCCTTCATCTCTAGTTTTTTCCATACTTATATGGTTCTAAGCATATTTCTCTAACTGCACAGTACTGGCACCATTCATCACAGGATTTAGCATAACCGGTTGCATTTACCCTATTACTGCTAAGTCTAGTATCAATTTCATTCTGCGAAACGTCTTTGAAATTACCCGAAAAACTACCATCTCCATTACCGAGCTGAAGGTATATGAATTCTTCTCTCTTCTTCATGTAAATATCGTCATTCGCACTTATCATTGGAAATGTGGTGTTGTTTTTTAACACGCTTTTCTGTAAATAATTCTTGGCATTCGTAATAATATCCATACGCTCCGTATGCATATCTTTTACAAACTCAAACTTTCTTTCTAACTTTTTATATTCGTCATTTAATGTTGCAAGTAAAATATCTTCTGTAGCAATCTGACCCCGAAGAATTCTTCTGGCAGTATTTTCTAAAAGAATTTCAAAATATTTCAGTAGCAAAAAATGATCTCTAAAAACTGCCCTTTTCTCAATTGTGGATTCTAACAAAAATCGATACTTGCATATTCTGTATCTATAGAAATCAAATTGTCCATAATTATTTGTAGAATTAATATCAAGTTGCAAATGTCCGATTGCTTCCGGAATTTTCTCTGCAGTTTTTCCCTTCGGATATACTTTCTTCGCTTCCAGTATTTTCATTAAATAAAACATCTCGTTCTCTTTATCATCGACATTTTTAACGAAACTCAATTTGAACTTCACGCGATTAAACTGGAGTCCATATATCAAAGCATATCTTTTGAAATTTTTATATTCGCGTCTGGATTTAACATATACTTGATATTTCCAATCTATTGGGTCTAGCGCGACTTCAAAAAAGGTAACATCTAATGGCCAAGGAAAACGATCTCTGTTTGTAACATTCATATCGTTATCTGACAAACAGGCAAAATGGTATACAATGTCCTTATTCTGCTTTCTACTTTTTAGAATATCTCCATCAATCTGTTCAAAGTCCCTAACAATCCAGTTTGCACTTAGACCCTTCTTAGATTCTTGCTTTAAGTAATATGCCATTGTCTCTTTTAAAACATCGAAAGAGCCTGTGGCATCTATATTGTCAACCTCTTCTAATCTTATAAGGACTCTTTTTACTACATCTCTAAAATCAGCCTCAAGATCTTCAGCCTCAAGTATTCTCGTTTCAAGGAACTCTTTTATTCTCTTGTAAAACTTCTTAAAATTATTCTCACTATCTTCAAAATCAGCATAAAATAATTTTGTAATTTGATCTAATTGTTCCAATGCTAAAACAAGCGTATCTATTTCGTCGCTTGTTACATCAAAATAAACTAATCTGCTTCCAATTCGCTTTTCATTTGAATCTTTCTCCGCTTTGTCGATTCTTTTCTTTAATTTTCCTAATAGTTCCGTTATCTGCTCAATCGTCTCGGCACGTACAAAAAACTCTTTAGTCCTGTTAAATATAGAATACAATTTCCCTGGTATTTCTTCTTTAATAAAACCTGAATTCAAGCACTCAACGATATCATTCATGTTTTCAATCCGAATTCCACCTTCATCTGCATTCCACATATTTGTGATAGAAAGAAAGAAATGACCCATCGGATATGTAAGAAAGTGCCTCTCACCAAATTGTTCAGGATAATATATTTTGAGAATATTATTAACACTATTATTCGCAGCATAAAACTGTTCCTGCATATAATATAGAGTGGAGCGTTTTGCTTCTTTATCTCTTTCCTGTCTTTTCAGTGCATCTTCAAAGACACTTGCTACATAACTTGCAAATTCCGTATTATTATCAAACTCAATTATTTCAAAGGGACAATCTTCTTCATTCTTCTCAGGGCGTCCCTCAATCAAATTAGCCATTCTATCAGCTAATAAATTACCGGCATAACTATTGACTAATAAGGGATTAGGTCTGAATTCATTAGTAAACTGGCTCTTTATTGGCAAATCAAAAGATGAATATACATCTATCCAAGTCTGATAAACGTTCTTATACTGCTGCTGGTAATTAAACAAAAGAATAACTCTTTTGTACTTTGCGACTAATTCAATCGTTTGAAGAATCATTGGCGAAAATTGATGCACTCCATGAATAACAATAGTGTCTACATCAACACTACTGATATCTGCATTTTCTCTTTCCAATTTCATTCCTTCTCTAATTGCATTTTCAATTTCTATTTCAGAGAAATGCTTCTTTATCTTAAAAGCCTGTATCAGCTCAGACTCTCTAATTATTTTGTATATTCCAATAAGATGACGCTGTTCCTCCGTCATTAGTTCAGTGCGCATCTCTTCAATGCTCATATCGAGTTCAAACAAGATACGTAAGCTATTACTCAACTGCTTTCTGTTGAATCTCAAGGACTGTTTTATCTTTTCAGAATTTTCTGTAATATCTAATCTATTAATGGCTTCATCAATAACGGTGTATTGTTTTATCTTGCACTCACTACTTTCCCAGTAAGCAAAGAGACCTTTTACCAAATTTTCAACAGTGGAAACTTTTCCCGCTGTCATTTCCTCATATGTGCCCATCATTCCATTAGCCATAGTCTGCGAAACACAAAAATGAGGACAGTTTTTAATGGAATCCCAATATAATTCCTTATTTATTTCATATGGATTACTGTATGTATAAATAGAAAACGGCATCCCTTACACCTCCAAAAACTTGCTCCAGCTCATATTGGATTTTTTATCTGCATCCTTCATCCAAATACAGTTTCTGATCGCTCGCGTTAACGCTACATAAAGAATTCTTGCTTCTTCACAAATTCTTTGACCAATTTCTTGCTGCGAATCATAGTTGGAATTACAATCTTTCTTGTTCTCATCCACCTTAATCGAATAAGCCAGTTTAGGGCTGCTATAATTAACATCCGTATTCGCCTTTTGCAGATTATCAATAGCCTGTCCCGTAAATGGTAAGATTACGGTTCCATATTCAAGTCCTTTTGCTTTATGAACCGTAGTACAAAGAAACTTTATTCCACTCTCATCCTCTGCCGTCGTACGAGCCAATTCCTGCTGTTTCGTCAATATATTTATTTGAACAGCATTAGCTATTACTGTTAAAGTCAAGTAATCTACACTATATGACTTAATAATCTTTTCTATCAAAAGCTCATAGTTTGATTTATAAAATCTCTGTTTATCCAAATCATCACTATACTTATTCCATGGCTGCAATGTCTCAAATATAGTTTTAAGCACTACAAGAACAGGATTAGCTTGTACATATGCAACCAATTCGTTCCATGTTTTATTCATCCTTGCCATAAAATATTTATCCAAGACTTCAACTAATTTAGATGCCTGTTCCTGCTTCTCTTCATTCTGAAGCCCCTGGTACCACAAAGGCATGTCAATATAATTTGATTCAATAAAATTTACAAGATAAACCGGATCATCAGGATTAGTTAACGCCATCAAGAGTTTGCAAAAGTCAATGGTTGAATCCAATTGATACAAATCTCCACCAACTTTTGTTTCAATCTCAATCTTTTCATCCAACTCCTTACATCCTTCTATTATCTCTTTAATCTGCCAATTTTCCCGTACAAGAATAGCAATGGTCTTTTCTTCTTTGCTGAGTCTTCTTGTTTTTTCCAATTCAACAATCTTGGCTTTTTCTCTTTTCAATAATCCAAGCAACACTTCTAATTGTTCATCATTCTTTCCATGATAAATAACGCATTCAAACAGCTCATCCTCATTAGCCCCACCGTTAAGATTACTAACCAAATGATCTACATCATAAGCATAAGGAAGCCATTCATTTGCCCCCATCCTCTGAAATATCCCGTCCATCACTTCAAGAAGTCTTGAGTCTGTTCTATAGTTTATATTTATTGTATGTTCTTCCCATTTATCAGGAATTGCATTTAGTCTTTTAAATGCACTTATAGTTGCGCCACGAAAACGATAAATACTTTGCTTTAAGTCACCTACAACAAATAGGTGACACTCTCTACCTATAAGCTGCTGTATCTTCAGAAACGAATCTATCTGTACATCATCGGTATCTTGAAACTCATCTATAAAAATATATTTGTAATCTAAATGAGTTTTTTCTTTGTCCTTTTGATTAACCACATCATTTAGAGCAATCATAATTTCACGTAGATCTATCTTATTGCTTTCTTGAATTTTTGTAGCATACTCTATTTCTGCAGCAATAATAACATCCATAATGATTTCGTTGAAAAATGGAAGTAATCCCGGAGCGTTTCCCAACTCCTCTTCTTTTATCTTTTTAATATCAATACTCTTGTTATAAAGCTGATTTGAAAATTCCACCAACATTCTTCTAAACTTATACAATGGTAGTTTTATTTCATTTATAAAATTAGGATTATCAACCTCTTTTTGGGCAATAAAATCATTCAAGTATTTCTCATATATCTGCTCTTTAATATAGTCTCCTGATGTTATTGCAAAGTTATCACCTAGACCCATTTGCATGGATGCCCCTTTGATAATCTCGCGTGCGAACTTATGAATCGTCGAAATACGCATAAAATCTATGTTTTCTATATATTTCAAGAATTTCGGATTCGATGTTAATACAAAGTAATTTATAAACATCTGCTTAAGTCTATTTTTCATATTGTCCGCTGCATCATTAGTAAAGGTAATCATGGCAATGTCATCAATGAGATTCTCTGTTGGATTCTCATACTTATTACATAGAAAAGCTATTCTTGAAACCATCGAATATGTTTTTCCTGTTCCGGCGCCGGCTCTAACTAAAATATTCTTTGCAGTCGATGCATGTTCAATAAAATATTGCTGAATATTAAATGCTGTTTTTTGAGATAGCTTTTCCAGAACCATTCTCTCTTCCAAAGAACACTTTCCTTCATATATGACCACAGCTTCTTCGAGAAAATTCGACAAATTATCAACAACATACAATTCGAAATTAAAGATTCTAAACGCATTACTCTTAACTAAAAACTCATTATTAGCATCTTTTTTTAATCGAAGATTATTCTTTTCAGCATATACACCTTTATCATTTAATTCTCCTTCTAAGACATAAAGAATCGAATCTGCAATATCTTCAGACTCCACAAAAACAAAAGTTTTCGTCCCTTTTAAGTAATTATCTACAATATCATGAATTTGTTTTTTTGCCATTTTCTTTGCATCAGCAATAACAATAGAGTATGGCGCCTGATTGTTAAGTTCCAAAAAGGGGGGGATTTGGAAATGTGGTTCAAAATGTTGTCTAATCTTTCCCATTAGCTCCCCATCCATCTCCGTATGAGGAATAGATTTGCACTGATTATATGCATTCAGCAATTTGTCTCCTAATTTTATAGGATCCGACAAGTCTTCCTTAAAAAGAGTCAAAGTTTCTTCAGATACAATATCTAGTCTTTTCTCGTAATATTCCTTTTTTGTAATAAACGGATAGCACACCAAATCAAATATCAGTGGGCTGACATTGTATTTGTCACTTATCATATTTAACAATCCAAATCTATAAGCTCTTGCTTGTTTCTTAGGTGACTTTTCTGGTTTGTCATAACCTTGAATAATTATTTCATCAACACCCGCAACATCAAAAATGCTATCGGCAATCCAACCTTTTACCTCAATAACAATCATGCCAATATTCTTCATAAGGATGCAAAAATCAAATTCTCTACCATTTACTTCACGTCCGTTATATACAATTGCCTCACCAGGAAGGTTGTCTGACAGAATTTCCCAAACTTTGCTTTCCCCTTTATATTCAGGTTTTTTATCAATCATCATAGCCATGGTGCTCACCCCCAATACATATTACTCAAAGAAATCCTCATTGATTTTGTATACCGTATATGTTTGAATCTTTTCAAGTCCAATACCATACTTAATCATCAATTCTGCAAGCAAATCTCCGTCTATTAGTTTCAAGCTCTTTTGTTGCTGTTTTTCTGCATAATTTCTTGCTCCTTTTGTAAATGTAGATGTTGTTATAAAAACCCCTTTTTGTACATCCTGCATAGCTCCTACAAAAGCCTGTAGGAGTGGTCTTCCAATTGTATTGCTGCTGTTATTTCTTTTTGCCTGAATATAAATCTTGCTTAGTCCAAGTTTATCCTCATAGATTACGCCATCTATTCCGCCATCATGAGATTTTCCAATTACACGCCCTGACAACTCATCAGAGCCGTATCCCATCTCTAAAAGTAAGTTAACAACTAATTGTTCAAAGAAACTAGGATGACAATTCAAAATATGATCTAAAATTTGTCTTTTTATATTATTCTTATAAAAGAGGTATGTACGATCTATCTTTTCCTCAGGTAATAAATCATCCTCAGAAACTGACTTGTTTTTCTTCTTTGGTTTATCCTCAATTGATAAATCTTCTTGTCCTTCTTTAACCAATGCATACAAGTTTCTTGTGCCTTTTTGGCCTACTATTTTAAAATACTTAACTGGGGAAGCTCCCGGGAAATCTAATCCTTCACAATGACAACGTAGTTTTGCATTGACTGCTGCCTCTGGGTCCTTGGCCCCAAACTGGTATAAGTCTCTTTCCTTTATTTTCAAATACGCTTCTTTATATGTTAGACTTTCATTCTCTTTCAATACCTCAACCAATGCATCTACAATTCTCATACGCCCACCTTCTACAATTCACTCTTTAAAATATTAATAAGCTGATGAATTTCTTCCTCAGTAGTATATTTATTTAGCGAAATTCTCAATACCTTTGACACTCTGTCTTCTAGTCCCAAAGCTGTTATTACATATGAAGGTTCTCCCGCGCTACAAGCAGAACCCGTTGATAATGCAAACTTATCGCTTATATTTTTTATAAATCTCTCATTGTTAAAATCCTTTTTATCAACAACTATGCTTATAATTCCAGGCAACCTTTTTTCAGACGGATTAGTTAATGAAATTCCAGGAATTGTACTTATACCGCTCACCATAACCTGATCTAACTGCATAATTCTTTGCTCATTAGCTTTCAAGTCTCTTATGGCTATTTCCGCTGCCTTACCAAATCCAACGATATTGTGAACAGCCAAAGTTCCTGCCCTAAAACCGTTTTCTTGTTCTCCACCATGCATAAATGCTGTGATAGGTGGAATACCATATGCATCATTCTTTAAGAAAGCGGCTCCAACTCCCTTAGGTCCATAAATTTTATGTGCTGAACATGACGCAAAGTCAATGCCTAAGGCATGAACATCTATTGCCATTTTCCCAATAGCCTGCGTTAAATCAGAATGAATTGCAATCCCCTTCTTTACGCATAACTCAGCAATTTCAGAAATATTACTAATGGTCCCAATCTCATTATTAACGTAGATGACCGACACCATTGCTGTATTATTCTTAATTGCATTCTCTACTGTTGTAGCCAGAATCTCTCCTATCTCGGTAATGTCAATGAACGAAGCCTCATATCCTCTATCAACGGATTTTTTCCCGCCAAATAGCGTAACTGTCGGATCATTGTTAGAATACAAATCTCCATTGAGATATTTACAGGTATTTAAAGTTGCCTTGTGTTCCGCTACAGATGTGATAATATGATTTTTTCCATCTCCATAATATCGCCGATAATCCATATATCCTTTTATAACAAAATTTGTACTTTCAGTTGCTCCAGCAGTAAAAATTATCTCTTCTGGATTTGCCCCCATAAGCTTCGCCACCTGTATACGAGCTTCTTCTACAGCATTACGTGCATTCACTGCTTTGCAATAATACTTGCTTGAAGGATTTCCATATTCTTCTTTAAGGTAAGGCAGCATAGCCTCAAGAACCTCTTCATCAACAGGTGACGTCGCACTATTATCAAAATAAATCATCTAGTCTTTCACTCTCCATTCTGGCGGATTACTTTCTTTAAAGTATTTCAGCTCTAACTTTGAGACTTCTTCTATGTATCTTTTCAGTTCTAATAAAAAATCATTTGTATAATACTCTTTTACAGCTCTTTTCGCTGCCATTTTTGATTTAATCTCATTGAGGTTTCTAGGGTATTTACCATTGGTAAAAATCTCTTTAGCTATTTTATAGTACTGATATACAAGCTCATTTGCAAAGATGGTCTTTTCTTTCTTATCAAGCTCCTCTATCTTCTCTACAATGGTTCCATCTCCCAAGGCAGTATTTTCATGTTTATCTAAATATAAATAGTTTATTGGATATGAAATAAACTTTTTAACTTTTGCAGGGCATTTTATTGTAGCGATCTCACCTTCTCCATAATGAAACTCATAATTTTCGCTTTGGTTTACAAAAAAATGTTCTGCTGAAATTTTTCTATCCTCAAGATACTCTTTTAATCGACCTTCATTTGGTACATATAATTCTCTTTTGTCTGCTGTTGGCAAAATATACTGCCTTACAGCAAATATATGTTTGGGCAAAAATTGGCCACTTCTTTTTGTGACCGTTTTATTAAATTTTGTTGGTTTATCGTATATAATTTTATGAATATCTTCATTATATTTTTGTGTTGCTAAATCTCTTAGTTCTTTCATCCAATCTTTGCTTAATACTATACGAACCAACTGTGGAGAAGCCTTTTTGCCTTGAGTAGTCACAAACAAAATAGCTAAAACATATATGTAATATATTATTTTATAATCTTTTTCCTCTGAGACTTCCTTATTCATCACCTCTAAGAAATACTTTGTTGCAAGAATTTTGGGGACTTCGTTATCCATTTTCAAAATTGTATTCAAAATGTAATATGCCGAATTTGCCACCGCACTATTTTTCCCTCCAAAATATGTCAAAAATTCAGGATAAATCATGCCATGAGAATCAGATATTGCTTCAAAACATTTGACACACGCCTCAATTTCTTCCATAGCTATTTCACAAAAATGAGCATCATCTATAGCTTCAATAATATGGGTGCCTATCTTGATATCCTCATTATCACTTTCTATATTTTTGGTCACCTTTAACTCAGGTGTTAACTTTGTAAGTTCATATCTAAGGTATTTATTAATAACGCAAGCAAAGAAATGGAAATAAAACGTGTTATTAGGATAATTTGTTTCGTTTAGATTCCACCTTTTTATCGCCCTCTGAACATTTTTCCATTTTTCTGTCATAAGCTGATAATTTTTTCTAAACAATTCCGCTTTTAATATATCAATGCTATCCAATTTAACAGCTTTAGCATTTAAATCTAAATAATAATCAACACATATTGAATTTGAAGTTGTTCCTCCACTTTCATTGCTCAAAATAACATTAAAACTGCTTTTTAACACCTTATCAAGTAAACTAGTCCTCCTTCTAGGAACCACGTCATTAACGCATCTTACCAAGGTATCCCAGATTTCTTTTAATGCATCGCATTGATCTAGAATATCTTTTTCTGTACACTCTTCCAGAATTCCATTTTCACGCATCCGTTTTTCATCAAAACCATATTCTAGCATTTTGTCAAAAGACTCTAATGTCTCATTATAATATTCACATAGGTCAATAGAACGAACATTTCCTGTCTTCTCCAATGCATTTATAAATAACAACAGCACTGTTATTCTTTGCTGACCATCAATTATCTCAAACCGAGTATCACTCGTTTTACTAATAAGAATAGTTCCTAGAAATTTTTCCGAATTATATATATTTTCAAATAAAGTTTCAACATTTATAGCTTTCCATCGTATTTCTCTCTGATATCCCGGAACTACCCACACTCTATTTTGGGGAAGAAAAAAATTTTCCGGCCCACTCTTTCTTTTCATCTCTATCTCACATACGGAGTTAGTTATAAATTCTTCCACCGTGAGAATTGTACTTAAATTCATTTCCATAATTATACCGTATCTCCTACCCCTAAAACTTGAAGAATGTATTTATCAATACTTCCTGCATGATTATACATATCAAGTAATAGTTCACTTCCTCTGTCAATATGCGCCTTAACATATCTGGGGAAAAATTCCTCTTCCGTCAAATATCTTCCCTCAACTTCCTCAATTAAAACTTTGAAATATGTTTCGTTATCACCAGTAATCGTCTGCCTATTAAGATCTAACCCCTCTGAATCTGACTCAAAGTTCTCAACAGATGTATTTTCCTTTAATGACCATGCAATAGCATGTTTCACTAAAGTATATGGTTTATAATTTGTCCTATTTTCTAGCTCCTGAAAGATCTCCTGAGTTCTTTTTGATGTTTTTAATCTAAATATCATTACCTACTCCTCGAAAAAATAATGTTGTTCCACAGTCGTTCTGTTTTGACTCTCATCATTTATAAGAAGATATTCTTTAGCAATATATGGCTTTATAATCTCATAATACTCTTCATTAATTTCTTCATCTGTTGAAAGAATCACAACCTGCTTGCTAATATTAGGGAAAAATTTCTCAGATATTTCTTTTCTATGATTAGCATCAATACGCGCGTATGGCGTATCAATAATAAAGGGAATATCTTGACCTGATAATTCAATAATTGCCCAATACAATGAAAGAATGAATATCTGACGTTCTCCCTTTGATAAGCGGCTAATATCAACCCTTTTATACAAATCATGAGTATTATTTTGATTATCGGCTTCAATTGCCAGTTGCAATTGAGACACTTCACAAACTTTATATTTCTTATAAAGAAGCTCCATTCCTTGCTTACCAATTTCCGATGCAAACACATCTTTTCCAAGGTTTCTTATTAAATGAATTAACTCTGTGTTAGTATATTTAGCATTCTGATAAAGATTAAATTGATAATCATCCTCAATTTCAATATGTGTAATCAAATTATTCTTTCTGTATATATGTTGCAAGTTTTCGACTATTAGTCTTTCAAGACTCCTTTTAATTGATTTGGTTTTGTTATCCAATATTTCTCCCATGATATGAGATAAGCCCGTGCTTAATTTAAATACATTCTTATTCTGGACACTATCCTTAATTGCCTGAAACGCACGATCCCTCTGTTGAACAGCAAACGCCAGTTCTTCCTTCATCGCCGTAAGGCGCATCTCAGACTCATGGATTCTGTATGAAATTTCATCTTTCTTTTTAAGTAAAATATTTTCTTTTTTTGCAAATTTTCCTGCATCTTCATCGGTCATTGCACTCTTAAGAATACGATTGATTTCCATCGTTCTATCAGCCGCAGATTTTCTTTTCTTTACTAGTTCTATCATAGAATCAGTGTCAAAATCTTCAACTGCAGAAATCATTGCATTTACCCTGCCTAAATCTTCCTTTGAAAGATCATGTACTGATTGTGCACCCTCCTTAAATCCTTTGGGTTTAAACTTTTTAAGCAAAAAGTCCATCAAAGCTTCAACCGTGTCCTCACTGACTTCCTGCTTCTCATTTAAAGCCTTCTTAATCTCCTGACGTTTCAACTTTTGCTGAACATAGTAGTATATTTCTCCCTTCTCTTCAAAATCTAACTGCTCAGTAATTCTTCCAGTAAAATCTCGGAGAATAATAAATGGCATTAATCCTTCTACAAACATTTTTATTTTTGTAAGCGACTCCGTTTTTGTATGTTCCGCCTCAGTGAATTCTTTCATTAATGCTTGACGCTCCACTTCCGTTATTCCGCCAGCATTTTTAAAAGCCGTTTCTATCTCAATCAATTCTGTCTCGACTTTTTCTAATTCATTCTTGTCTGAAGCAATCTGTGCCTCAAGATCGGCAAAGCTTATGTCTATTTCATCGGCATTCTTACGTAATTCCTTGTAATGAGAATATATTTTTTCTTCATCTTTACTTGATGCTTTTCCCGCATAGCCTGTAGTATATTTTCTGATTATTTCAAAAACATCTAATCCACATAGGGTATATACTGCATTTTTAACATAAGAATTATATGTGCTTGTTGAAAAAATACTTCCAACTTCTTCACCATCAAATAAGAAGAACTCAAACAAATCTGGGGGGATCATGCTTTGTAAATAATTCTGAAAATAAGATAGCTCTTGCCCATCCAAGAAACGATCTTCTGTTTTTACATAATACTTTTCATCTAATTTTTGCTTTGTATAATCCCACTCCCTAGTAATCTCATATTCCTTAATTTCTCTTTCTACCGTCAATGAAACAGATATCTGCACTTTTGACCTAACAACATCCTTTTGAAAAGCTCTTGAATTAATGCAATCCTTAATTTTTGCAATATATTTGGGATTTACGCCCACATACCCAAATGAAAGAGGGCCATATAAGGCAATCTTAATTGCCGTAAATAATGACGTTTTACCAGCACCATTCTTACCACCTATCAAAATAATGTTTTTACTATTATTTTCACATGTAAAATCAAACTCATTCAATCCTTCATAAGAGTTGAAATTATACAACACTATTTTATTTATTTTCATCTTCAATCTCCTTCAGGATTTCATGATGAAGCCATTGCTGATTAAGCAATCGTTCCAAAGCATCCTTCATAATTCTCTGATTTGAATAATTTTTATTATGATATACCGACAAAATAATATTCCTAACTAAATCAAACGGAACATCATTAACCGCTGCTAATCTTTCCAATTCTTCTATCGTCTCCTCATCAATTAAGGGCTCTTTGTATTGATACCATGGCAATTTTTCACCTGTTAACTCTTCATATAATTCAACAAGTGTTCTTCTTGAAAGATCTAACTCGTCATCCCAGATTTCGTCTATTGCCTTAAGCTCTTCTTGTGTGATAAGCTTATACCCCATTTTCTGCTGCGTTTCAATAAGCTTTGTCAATATAAGTTTTCTTGCCTCCCAAGTGAATGGGCCATAACCCATTTCTCCGTTTTTTGTTTCATAAACTGTACCATTCCTACGTTTTTTCTCACGATATTCATCTTTATCACGAATACTCATAATCCATGTTCTGAACTCTGCTAGCGGAATTAACTCTCTATGTCCACTTTTGATAAATCCATTTAACGATTTATCATCCTTAACAACAGTACACACCCAACATCCAAATCTAGAATTTCCACATGACTGAGTTTGCCCCCCTGCATGAATCCCTGCAAATGGACATTCGCCACTGTCTGCATCTGCATACAAAGATACAAGTTCATTATTATTGGATCCCCACGGAGTTTTCCCCCCATCAAGTTTTAGCAGGACATCCCAAACATCATCAGTTGTCAATTCAACAATCGGGTTATATACATATGCGTCCTGAATAGTCTCATGTCTATTCATAAGGTGCTTGGCTAATTCTCTTCCTTCAATACGTCTTCTACGTGCTTCACTTTCCGCCTTTCTAACCCCCAAAAGAACAACAACTTCTTCTCCCTCTTTTTTTATTACATCTCTAATATAATCAGCACTTGGATTAATTTTCAATCTATCTGTACACCATCTAAACGTTCCATTCATTCTAGGTGTAGGAAAACCTCTACCAATAACATTCGCCCAAAAAGAATTATCAGCTGAAGGAGTTACCATAGCGGAAATAATTGGCAAGTCGTCATTATCGGCCGCCGCACCGATCAATTTATTCATTTTGCTAAGATATATCTTAATTAATGGGTTCTCAATAAGAGTATCTGATGATACAATATAAACATTTTTGTTTCTCTCTTTTTTAGGAAGTGTCAATAGCATCTTATAAACCAACTCAACAACAGTTGTGGAATCCTTTCCTCCACTATATCCAATAACCCAAGGACGCCTATCTGACTGATAAACGTATTTAATTTCATCTAACAGTTCTTCTATGGAATTTTCATTAAAATAACTATTTGTTGCCATCATTGTTTCCTCGATACTGAGCCACTTGGCTTAACAATCCAAGGCTCAGCTCCTTTCCTTCATCATCCATCTGTTTGATATAACTAATAATTTTTTGTTCTACACCATCCGTACCATCGCCAAAGAATTCTCTTCCCACCAATTGATCAAGTGATATATTATAAATATCAGCAATTTTTTTAAGTTGCTCAATATCCGGTGTTGTAACCCCTCTTTCAATGTTACTAATAACTTGCTGCGAAACATTTAGCATTTCAGCTAATTCTATCTGTTTAATTTTATTGCTCTTTCTTATTTCTGCTAATCGTTTTCCTACCGTCTGCATTTCTTTATACTCCATCTTAGTAAATGATACAAAGGGTGTAACCAACCCAGTATGTATTATCATATCAAATACAAATTATACACAAAAATCGCAAAAAATACAATAAAGTTGTGTATTTCTACAATTGACTAACAATATATTTGTATACTACAATAAATACAAATATATTGTTAGTCCTGTTAGTCCTTAATTTAAATATAATATAGAAAGGAAATTCAAAATGATTTGTAAAAAATGTTTAAAAGAACTTACTACCGATAACATTTATTCTTCAGATCCAAGATACTGTATAACGTGTGGTACAGAACACGCAACATATCTCTCTGAACGTAGACAAATATTAGTTTCTTTATGCGAAATGAGTCTTCAAGCCAAAATAATTCAGACAAAATATCTTATTAAATGTGCTGTTACAGAATTCGGTCTCAATAAAGTATATGTGTCTTACTCGGGCGGAAAAGATTCTACTGTCCTTTCGCACATTGCTAAAAGCATGTATCCCAATATCTTACATCTATTTGCAAATACAACAAATGAATATCCTGAAACTATTGAGCATATCCGTTGGGAAAAAGAGGTAAATGGAACAAATATTATTACAGTAATTCCCAAAGATGCAAATGGCAATATATGGACATTTCAGAAGGTCGTCGAAGCATATGGCTATCCTATGTTCTCTAAACGGATTTCGAATGCGATAAGGACATACCAGCATGCGCTATCGCCACGTACGAAATTAAATGCGCAAGAATATATAGATAGAAATTTCAAAAAATATGAAAAATATAAAAATCTGCCAATCTCGGATAAATGTTGTGATAAACTCAAGAAAGAGCCCCTTCGTAAAAAAGCTAATGAACTCGGACTCGAATGCGCCATTTTAGGAATACTAGCTTCAGAAAGTTATCAGAGAGAAAAAGATTGGTTAGAATATGGGTGTAATGTTTTTCACAAGCGAAAAGATAATCAATGTCGGCCACTGTCATTTTGGACCGACGACGACATTCTCGAATATATTGAAAGGTACAATGTCAAGATATCAAAATTGTATGAAATGGGTTATTCAAGAAACGGCTGCATGTATTGTGGTTTTGGGGTTCATCTTGAACTAGATGGACATAATCGTTATCAAAAACTAAAGAGTACACATCCAGTTCAATACAGTTATTTCATAAAGAATTTTGGTTATTTAATGGCTGAATTTGAAATTAGTGTGGCTTAAATGTTGCTACTTATAAAATCAGGAAGTGTCTTAAGCCAATAACTTTAAGGCACTTCTTGACTTAAACGTATTAATATATACTCTTCTGCTATAATGCTAAAATAGAATGTATATTCAATGCCAGGTTCAAATCCAGCATGGGCTCCATTTCCGCTATTCCCGACGTCTATCAATTTCGGTCAATTATGGACAATGATCATAAATTCTATTTTTCGCCATTGGTTGATATAAGTCACTGTCTCCCGGAGGACATAGTTCGGATATGCAGTTAAGAATTGATCTTTTGCAGGAACAAATTCAGCCATTCTTCTTTCCTGTCAGGACGGACATCTTCTGTATGGAAGCTCCTCAGTTGTTGCAAACCGGTATGTTTTTTCAGCAGCTGCTCCAGTTTTTCTTCTGTGAAATCCAGAAAATATCTGCCGTTCCTTTCCCCTTCAAATACACCATACTTAAATGACATATACAAAATGCCCTGTGGTTTCAATGCATTCTCGATCCTGTACAACACTTCATCCAGTTCCCCATAAGATAAGTGCAACAGCGATGAACACGCCCAGATACCGTCATACGCTTCCTGCTCGTCCAACTCCTGAAACATCCGGCACTTTACCGGAATACCTGTGTATTCTGTTGCCAGTGCGCACAACTCTGCGGAGCCGTCGATGGCATCGACCTGATATCCATGTTCCAGAAAATATTTGGTATCCCGTCCGGAACCGCAGCCCAGATCCAGTACCTGAGCTCCCATGGGAAGCTTTTCCAGAAATTCATCCTGTATCACATGGAAGTCTACATCTCTCGTATTTTCCACAAAGCAGGCGGCATTTTGATCATAATATTGAATTGTCTGATTCTTTTTACTTTTTTCGCTCATTTAAAAGTATCATAGCATATTTTTAGGAATGCTGCAATCTCGTCGAAATTGCGCCCTCTATTATATACATGACAGATTTCGACAGAATCTTACAAATTTTTTTCGGGTTCGGGATAGCACGGGGCGTTTAACACGGATGGCACTTAGGGCATTGGATGACCAACCACACTGATGTTCTCATTAGTCGCAATATAGGTTTCTCGAAATTATTATTAATTAAAGATCATTATTACTTCTTTCGTCTATTTCCTTTTGCAAAATTTCATACATATCATCATAAAAAAGCTGACTTCTTTTTTGTTCCTTTTCCTCTTTTACAATTTCTTTAATATAAATGTGCATTATATAAAAAAAAGAGAAAATCATTACTATCCAACGTGCCATGTCAATTATTACGTTATCCATTTTATTTTCTATGCACGACGTAAACCCCTGTACCTGTCTCTTATACACATCTCCGAGCCCACGAGACATGCGCAGATCTC
>OWJI01000020.1_pt1 | contig 116062 bp, 77 predicted proteins | sample 1732541 | NCBI WGS metagenome assembly OWJI01 (sample SAMN05065727, study PRJEB22554) | human gut metagenome | biome: ENVO:2100002; feature: ENVO:00000062; material: ENVO:00002003 | host: Homo sapiens | place: USA
CTTTATGAATTGAAGGAGATTTCCCCCTTCTTCTTTGCGGATGCAAATATAATAGCAAGGGCAAAAGCCTAATTATTAAGGTGTTGCCCTTGCAGGGCGAACAGCTCGGTATACAAATGTAGTAAAAATAATCCACAAAATCATATTGGCTACTAATATTTATAGAGGGAATAGGCTCGTTACCCCTGCGTGGTAACTCTATTTTAGCTATGCGGTAACAATATAGCCGCGCTGTGGTAATGATGTGCCCACGCTGCGGTAATCGAATAACCAACGCGCGGTTGGGATATAAAAAGCAAATAGGCTGGAGACAAACGCTGTCGTTGCGTTGTCTACAGCCTATTTTTATGTAATAAAGAGTCTTATTCTATGTCGTAAAGAGTCTTATTTTATGTAATAAAGAGTCTTATTTCGTATTGCATGGAGTGGGGCATAGCCGCCGTTTTACTCCATCAAGTCCTCGCCGAGGTGGGTTGTCTGCTCGCGCTTCATGCGCTCTTCCACCTCGCGCGGCTTTGTGGCGTAGGTGATCATGCGGATAGAGTCGTTGTAGCTGACGTACTTCCAGAGCCAGTTGAGCAGCACCATCATCTTGTTCTTCACACCGAGGATAGAACGCAGGTGAACGACGAGCCACAGCACCCAGGCGAAGAAGCCCTGACTGTGGAACTTGCCAATCTCTACGACCGCCTTGTTGCGTCCGATGGTAGCCATCGAGCCGAGGTTCTTGTAGTGGAACGCGGTGAGAGCGTTGCTGTCTGCGCCCTGGTTGATGAGCTTGAGGTTCTTGGCGAGGTTCTTAGCCTGCTGTATAGCCACCTGCGCCACCTGCGGATGTCCGTTCGGGTATGCCGCGTCGGAGGTTTGCAGACACTGGTCGCCGATGGCGAACACGTCGTTGAGTCCAGGTATGCGGTTGTATTCGTCAACCTTGAAGCGGAAGCCGCGTCCCAAGTGGCTCTCGTCGATGCCGGGCATGGCGTTGGCTCTGATGCCAGATACCCAGAGGAATGTACGTGTAGGAATCTCGGTGCCGTCCTTCATGACTACCTTGTGGTCGCGATAGTCGGTCACCATCTTGCCGAACTGTATGTCTACGCCCATGCTCTTGAGGAACTCGTACGCCTTCTGCGACGACTCCTGCGAGAGACCGGCAAGCAGGCGGTCGCCCGCCTCGATGAGGTATATGTGCATCAGCGACGAGTCCATGTCGGGGTAGTCGTACGGTATGACGTAGCGTCTCATCTCTGCAAGCGCGCCGGCAATCTCTACGCCCGTTGCGCCGCCGCCCACGATGACGACGTTGAGCAGTTCCTGGCGTTCCTCCTCAGTGGCGCAGGTGAGAGCGCGCTCGAAGTTGGAGAGCAGGGCGTTGCGCAGGCCCATCGCCTCGGGCACCGTCTTCATCGGTATGGCCCACTCCTCGATGTTCTTGTTGCCGAAGAAGTTGGTCGTAGCGCCGGCAGCCAGCACGAGATAGTCGTAGTCGATTTTGCCGATGGATGTCTGCAGAATCTTCTTCTCGGTGTCTACCATACGAGCCTCAGCCATGCGGAAATAGAAGTCCTTGCGCTTGCGGAAAATCTGTCGGAAGGGGAACGAGATGCTACTCGGGTCGATACCTGCCGACGCTATCTGATAGATAAGCGGCGGAAACTGGTGGAAGTTGTTCTTGTCGATCAGCACTACCTGCATGCCCGACCCGTAGAGGTCTTCTGCAAGGCGCAGTCCGCCGAGTCCGCCACCAACGATTACTACTCTTTTCTTCTGATTTCTCTGAATATTGATGCTCATATTGCTTATAAAATAGGTTTATTTAGTTACTCTTTCTGATGGGCAAAGATAGCCATTCCGGAGTATACTTCTTTATTCTTTTCTGCTATATTTTGTGGAAACGATTGCGGAAACGTTCCCAATTTACGCAAACGTTTGCAATGTGTTGTGTGGTTATCCTGAATTGCACTACAAAGTTACTGCATTTTTATTGAAATATGTGTTACGTTCGTCCTCAGACTGCGATTTCATGCTCTATATCAAGAGTTATTCGGCTGAATTTTGTATTTTTGCAGAAGATAGGCTGCACCTCGGCAATTTGAAGCAAGCTTCATTGCGCTCGATTTGCGCTATCTTTGCAACAGATATCTAACCCCGATACAATCACTTATCCTTTCAACACTCAATGAAACACGTAACTATAAAAGACATAGCCCGCGAGCTCTGCATCTCGGTGTCGACGGTGTCGCGCGCGCTCACCGACGACAAGAACATACGCCGCGAGACCCGCGAGGCTGTGCTGCGCGAGGCTGAGCGCCTCGGCTACCGCCGCAACCCCGTCGCCATGAACCTGAAGATGGGCCGCACGAACACCATCGGCGTCATAGTGCCCGAGATGCACACGCCCTATGCCTCGCAGGTGGTGGCGGGCATACAGAGCGTGCTCTACAAGAACAACCAGAAGGTGATGATAGCCGAGTCGGACGAGGACCCGAACCGCGAGCACGAGAGTCTGCTGATGATGGAGGAGTTCATGGTAGACGGACTCATCGTGAGCATGTGCAGCCACAAGCACAACCTTGAGACCTACCGCCGCCTTGCCGCTGCGGGCATGGCTATCGTCTTCTACGACCGCATACCCCACGGGCTCGACGACATGCCGCAGGTGATGATAGACGACAACAACGACTCCTACTTCATGGCAGAGCACCTCGTACGGCTCGGTCGCCGCCGCATAGCCTATCTCTACGGACCCGACGACGTATATAACGCCGTAGAGCGTGCGCACGGATACCGCGAGGCTATGGAGAAGTTCGGCGTGTACGACCCGCAGCTCGTTGTGAAGACCGGCATGACCTTCGCCGATGGCGCAGCGGCTGTAGACGACCTCGTGCGCCGCGGTGTGGAGTTTGACGCCGTCTACGCCTTCACCGACACACTCGCCATCGGAGCCATGAACCGCCTGCGCGAGCTCGGGCGACGCATACCCGAGGATGTGGCTGTGGCAGGCTTCTCGGGTACAGAACTCTCAACCATCGTCTACCCGAAGCTCACCACCGTTGAGCCGCCGCTCGGCGAGATGGGCCGCCGCGCCGCCGAACTGGTGCTCGAGAAGGTGAACAACCCCGACGCCGAGAACCGCCGCATAGTGCTGCGCACAGAGATGAAGTGCAGAGCCTCTACGGGCGAGTAGAACGGTTGCGGGGAGCGGCTCCGCAACCAGGAAAAACGATTTAAAACGTTTGCAGATTTTGGGAACGTTTGCGGAAACGTTCCCAAAGTTTGCCTCCGTTTTTTTCTTTGCCATAATCTTTTTGCAGCTTAATTTTGCAAGCGAAAAGATAAACGAATAACTAAAAAACAATAACTAATAACTTAAAAAGATTATGGCAACAAACGTTATCAACAAGTATTCTTACGACCGCAATTCGGTAAAGGCTGGTATCCTCCATTTTGGTGTAGGCAACTTCCATCGCGCTCACCTCGAGTACATGACATCGCATCTGCTCGAAGACCCCACACAGCGCTCTTGGGGCATCTGCGGCGCAATGATCCTGCCCGGCGACGAGCGTCTGTACAAGGCTCTGAAGGAGCAGAACGGCGAGTACACGCTCACCGTATGCGGACGCGACGGCAAGAACGAGGTCTATCGTCTCGGCGCTCTCGTAGAACTCTACTGGGGCATTGAGCAGAAGGAGGCTATCCTCGACAAGATTGCCGACCCCGACATACGCATCATAACGCTCACCATCACCGAGGGCGGCTATAACATATCAAGACAGACGGGCGAGTTCATGCTCGACAACGCGCAGGTGGCTCACGACCTCGCCAACCCTGCCAATCCGCTCACAGCCTTCGGCTACGTAGCAGAAGGACTCCGCCGCCGCAAGGCTTCGGGCGCCGGACCTATCACCATTCTCTCTTGCGACAACCTGCAGCACAACGGCAACACCGCACGCCGCGCGTTCATGTCGTTCGTCGAGGCGCAGGACCAGGAGCTCGCCGCGTGGATGGAAGAGAACGTGACGTTCCCCAACTCGATGGTAGACCGCATCACGCCAGCCACACGCCCCGAGGACATAGAGCGACTGAACAAGGAGAACGGCACCGACGACAAGGCACCAGTCTACTGCGAGGACTTCATACAGTGGGTCGTTGAGGACAACTTCGCTGCCGGTCGCCCCGCATGGGAGACCGTCGGAGCACAGATGACCGACGACGTTACGGCGTTCGAGAACATGAAGCTCTCGCTGCTCAACGCTTCTCACACGCTGCTCTCTTATCCGTCGTTCCTCTACGGCTATCGCAAGGTGGATGCTGCCATGCACGACGAGCGCATCGCCAAGTTCGTGCGCCAGTTTATGGACATCGACATCACTCCGTACGTGCCCGCTCCGAAGGACACCGACCTCGAACTGTACAAGCAGACGCTCTGCGAGCGCTTCGGCAACCGCACCGTGAGCGACCAGGTGGCACGTCTCTGCTTCGACGGCGCTTCGAAGTTCCCCGTATACGTGATGCCTAACCTCGAGAAGATGATTGGCAACGACAAGGAGCTTATCCGCGTGGCTTATCTCTTCGCCGCTTACCGCCACTATCTGAAGTATCACACCGACGACAACGGCGAGCAGTTTGAGGTGGCTGACCCGTGGCTCACCGTAGACGACCATAAGCTCATCGACAGCGACGAGCCGCTCGACTTCCTCGCACTCTCTCCGTTCCGCAGCACCGACCTGCGCGCAGCACACAACTTCACACAGCCGTATCTGCGCATGGTGGAAAGCATAAAGAGCAAGGGAGCGATGAAGACTCTCGAAGAGATTCTGTAAATTATAGTTGAGAGTTTTATCAGTTGAGAGTTGAGAGTTGAAAATTGAGAGTTATGATTACCACAGCCCCAAAAATGTTTGCTATATATTACAGCTGCATTACATATCATAACTCTCAACTCTCAACTCTCAACTCTCAATTCTCAATTCTCAATTCTCAACCCTCAACTCTCAACTCTCAACTGATAAATCCTCAACCCTCCTAAAAGCCCTAAATAATATGAAAACCCTAAGCCTAAAGACCGCAGGTCCGTTCCTGCTCCTCACCTTTATATACTTCATCGTCGGTTTCCTCACCACCGTCAACGGACAGTGTCAGGGACCGCTCAAGGTGGCGTTTCTCTCCGATGCCACCACGATGCGTAACTCGCTCACCACACTCGTCTCCTTCGCCTTCTTCCTCGGCTATCTGCTCAACAGCTCGCGCACGGGGCGTATGCTCAACCAGATAGGCTACAAGCGTACGCTGATGCGATCGCTCATAGTGATGGTCGGCGGACTGCTGTTCTACACCGCCTCTGCGTTCTGTGCCGAGTACGTGCCCTGCGAAGGCGTCGCTATACACGGCGACTTTGTGCCGTTCGGCTACTTCGTGTTCCTCGTCGGTTCGTTCCTCATGGGTACGGCTGCCGCCATGCTTCAGGTGGTAATCAATCCGTACATCGCCGCCTATCCGCTGCCAGGCACAAGCGCCGTGCAGCGCATGAACTTCACCTGCGCCGTCAACTCGTTCGGCACAACCATCGCGCCGCTCTTCGTGACGGGCATAATGTTCGCCGGTGTGCCGCTCGACAACGTGCAGGCTTCGCAGCTCACGCTGCCGTTCATACTGATGACTCTGTGCATTGTAGTCACAACAATGACAACGCGTCGCCTCGCGTTGCCCGACATCGAGGGCACACGATCTGCCTCAACCGACACAACATCTTCTGACGGAAACACACGCAGCGTGTGGTCGTTCCGCAATCTTAAGTATGGCGTCATCACCATCTTCTTCTACGTAGGTACGGAGGTGAGCATCGGCAACAACATCAACCTTCATGCTATGGAGCTGAGCGACGGAGGCTTGAATGTGTCGCCAGCCTTGCTCGCCACTATCTATTGGGGCGGCTTTCTCATCGGGCGTATGGTGTCGGCTTCGATGAAGAGCGTGAAGCCGCGCCCTATGCTCATCACCGTTGCGCTCGGCGCTATAGTGCTCATGACAGCCGCAATGCTCACCGAGAATCTGTGGCTCTTGTCAGCCGTCGGCTTGTTCCACTCCGTAATGTGGAGCTGCGTGTTCACGCTTGCCGTCGACGGACTCGGCGAGTACACCTCGCGCGCTTCGGGCGTGTTCATGATGGGTGTGTTCGGCGGTGCGGTGTTCCCCGTGCTGCAGGGCATGATGGCAGACTGGATAGGTGCATGGCAGTTCACATGGACCATATCGCTCTTCTGCGAGTTCGTGCTCTTGTGGTACGGACTTAGAGGATATAGAAAATAAAAAAAGAGAGTGTGCCAAAAACTTTGGCACACTCTCTTCATACCTATGATAAAAAGCGTTATTTGACCTCAATGTTCTTCATCACCTTTGCTTCCTTCTCGGGTGTGGTTTTAGGAATGACGATTGTAAGGAGACCATCGGCGACGCTTGCTGAGATATTGTCGCGCTCTACATCGTCTGGAAGGGTGTAGCTCTGCTCGTAGTTGCCATAATAGAACTCATGGCGCAAGTAGCGTTCGTGTCTCTCCTTGTTGCACTTGCATTCCTTGTTTTCTTCCTTATGCTCCATCTTGTTCTCGATAGCCAGGTGAAGCAAGCCATCGTTTGTGACGTTGATGCGTACCCATTCCTTCTTAAGTCCAGGAACTGCAACCTCCATTATATATTCGTCACACGTCTCCTTGACGTTGATGGGAGGAACCGTGGTGCGTGTCTGTGGAACCTCTTCAGTATCGAATAAACTATTGTCAAACCAATCGTTCAACCAGTTAGAATAATTATTTCTGCGAACTATCAACATAATGAAATACCTCCATTTTTTATTTACCGCTTGCCTTTATTGGCTTCGGCTTTCATTATGTTATTATGCAACTTGCGTGCCATAAGTGTTTTGCGAGAATGATTTGACAATTTTACCGTATTTGTCAGATATGTGTGTTAAATTGTCATGTTTGATGGGTGTGTTTGTTGATTAGCATGCCAAATATTGGTATTTGGTGTAAAGGTGTTTTAAAATGTTTATAATCTGAAAATATGTAAGCATTCTCCTTAATTCTGTATAAATAATTTATTGAAAATCTATAACTTTGCACCGTAATCAAAGAAGATAAATATATACGCCGATGAAGCTATTGATAAAGAACATGGCGTAACAAAGGTTTAGAGATTGTTAGAAAGGTTAATTGTATGAGAAAAATATTGATAGGTTTATTAGGATGTACGTTTGTGTCGCAGCAGATGCTGGCGCAGACCGATAGTATAGCCGATACACGCGAGCTGAAAGCCGTGGTGGTGAAAGCCACGAACGGCATCAAGTCGAGATTTCGGGTTGACAACGCCGAGATAATAGGGCAGGGACAGCTGATACGTGCGGCTTGCTGCAACTTAGGCGAGTCGTTCACAACCAATCCGTCGGTAGACGTGAGCTACAGCGACGCTGCCACCGGCGCCAAGCAGATAAAGCTGCTCGGACTGAGCGGCACGTACGTGCAGATGCTCACCGAGAACGTGCCCAACCTTCGAGGCGCAGCCCTGCCTTACAGCTTAGGTTATGTGCCGGGTCCCTGGATGCAGTCGATACAGGTGAGCAAGGGAGCGTCGAGTGTGAAGAACGGATACGAAAGCACAACGGGACAGATTAATATAGAGTTTCTGAAGCCGCAAGGCACCGACGGCGTCAGAGCGAACGTCTATCAGGACAGCGAACTGAAAACGGAGGTGAACCTCGACGGAAGCGTTCATCTCAACGAGCGCCTTTCTACCGCAACACTTCTACACTTCGAGAACCGACAGATGGACCACGACGGCAACGGCGACAGCTTTATGGATATGCCGAAGTTGCGCCAGTATAACCTGATGCACCGCTGGGCGTATGTGTCGCCATGCTGGATCAGTCAGCTCATGCTGCGCGGCTTGCACGACGAGCGCAATGGCGGACAGAGCCGCAAGCACTTGGCAGCCTCTTCGTCAGAACCTCTGTATACCACATCGGTGAAGACCAACCGTTACGAGGCACAGTGGAAGAACGGCTTTACGCTGAACGCCGACCATAACACATCCGTCGCACTTATGCTGCACGGATCGTGGCACGATGCAGACAACATGTTCGGACGCACCGAGTATGATGTCACCCAGAAGAACGGATATGCGCAACTGATGTTCGAAACCGACATCACGGAGCATCACAACCTGAGCGTCGGCGCATCGCTCAACCACGACTATTACGACGAACGCTTCAATCCGTTAGGCGCACTGGCACGGGCTGAGAGCACGGTTTCTAAGGAGACGACACCGGGTATGTATGCACAATATACATATAAGTTGGGCGAAAAGCTCACGGTTATGCCTGGCGTGCGTTGGGACCATTCGAGCCGTTACGGCGGTTTCTTCACGCCGCGTCTGCACGTAAAATACTCTCCGAACAGCATTGTTACGCTCCGCACCTCGGTGGGCAAGGGCTATCGCTCGCCACATGCTCTGGCTGAGAACGTGCCGCTCCTGGCAAGTGGCAGAGAGATATTCGTCTCGCCCGACCTAAAGCAGGAGGAAGCATGGAACACGGGCGCTTCGTTGGGCTTCAACATACCGCTCTTCGGCAGAAATCTGGAGCTGAACGCAGAGTATTACTACACCGATTTCGTCAATCAGATGATAATGAACTTCGACGGAGCGAGTGGACAGCACACGCTTCGCTTCGAGAATCTCGACGGCAAGAGCTATAGTCACACCTTTCAGGTTGACGCTACATACGCGTTGTTCAGCGGCATGACAGCCACAGCCGCCTTCCGCCTTAACGACGTGAAGTGCACCTACGACGGCAGTCTGCGACAGAAGCCCCTCACTTCGCGCTACAAAGGCTTGCTCACGCTCACGTATAAGACGCCGCTCGAACTGTGGCAGTTCGACGTGACGGGTCAGCTGAACGGTGGCGGCGAACTGTATGACCAGAGTAGCTATCCAGCCTACTTCCAGTTGCAGGCGCAGGTGACCAGGGAGTTCCATCACTTCAGTCTGTACGTCGGCGGCGAGAATCTCACCAACTATAAGATTGACGACCCGATACGCCATGCACATCATCCGTGGAGCGCGGCGTTCGACGCTACACAAGTATGGGGACCTGTTACGGGAGCGATGGCATACGTCGGAGTACGCTTCAAACTTGAAAAGTTATAGTAACCAAAATATATAGAAACCAATATAAAATAAGGATAATATGAAAAAGAATCTTTTAATGGCATTTATGCTCATGCTTGCCGGCAACAGCTTTGCGCAGACTGCAACCGACACATTGGTAGTAACAACGCAGCCGCAGATGCACTATCAGAACTGTGAGAAAAAGATAAAGAGCAACATCCGCTTTGTGAAAGGCACAAAGAAAATCGCAACCTCTGTGGACGACCAGAAGGTGACAATCGTGTACGACGTCAGAAAGGCCAAATACAACGACTATGTTGAGGCTTTCAAGAAAATAGGTTACGAGATAAAGAAGAAGTAAATATACCGTTGAGAGTTGAGAGCTATTCAACTTTCAACTCTCAATTCTCAACTTGAATAATTCTTAACTCTCAACTAATCAGAGTTTTTCGCAGAACTCAATCTTCTCCTTGTTCGGTCCTTCGATGGTGAAGAACTTCACGCCGTTCTCCCAGAAGGGCAGACCATTGACCTTGGTGTCGAGCATCTTCAGTCCGGCACGCTGCACGACCTTAAACAGCTCGTCGATGTTCTTCACGTCGATGGCTATGTGGTCGATGGCGCCGTACGCCATAGTAGCCTGATGGTTCTGATAGGTCTCAATCACGAGATTGTGGAGCTGCAGGAACGCCACCTCCTCTGCGCCGTTCACGGTGCGAAGAGCTACCTCAAAACCAAGTGTGAGGTAGAAGTTGATGGTTTCCTCAATGTTGTTTGTCGGGATACCGATGTGCTGTACGTCCGTTGTGAAGTCTTTAATGTTCATTGTGTGTATTGTTTTAAAAATTTATTGTTTCGCTTTTCCGAGTGAGTCGTTAGAATTAAAGATGTATCAGCTGTGCGCCAATCTGAAAGTAAGCCTTCTCCGACTGCGGGTTCCACATACCCATAGCATGCACTGGCACCGTGTACGAACCTATCTTCAGGTCGTAGCTCACCTTCAGCTGAGTATGCACCACGCCCGATGTTTCGCCGTAGAAGTTCTGCTTCTCGCCAGCCTTGTTCAGAGCGAACGCTCCGCCCACACCGGCGTCCACCTGCCATCCGTCCTTCTTGTAGACGGGATATTCGGCGTAGACGAATGTAGAGTATTTCTGCTCTGTGTTATCCGCAGACCGGTCGCGTCCGAACATAATGGTCGACCAGCTCAGCAGTAGCGGAAAGCGAGGCTGCTGGAAGCGGTAGTTGAGTGTGCAGTTGAGGAAGCGTCCCGTCTGGTGCGCCTTATAGTTGAAGTATTGGCGGTTGTTGTACGTGGCGCCCGGCGAGAAGTTGTATGTGTCCATAGCGCAGAACTCGAAGCCTGCGCCTCGAAGCGTTACGTAATGGTTGAACTCCTTGTAGTTGCCTTGTGTGTTGGTGCCGCCCCATAGTCCGAGTGTGGCGTGTCCTGCGCCGAACGTATAGCTAAGGTCGGTGAGGATGAGACAGCCGTCAGCCACCTCCATACCACGCCAGAGATGATTGTTCTGCAAGTCGGTGGTGAGATGAATCTGAGCAGAAGCTGTCTGGCATAACGACGAAGCCGCAAGGCACATGGCTGAAGCCAGAATGGAAGTCTTAAAATGTTTCATTTGTAAGGTTTAGGTTTTGTCTAATTTTGTCATCTCGACAAATATTAGTATTTTTATAGTGCTTAAAAACAAATACTCCATCCGCGACAAGCAGATCACCATGTTTAGGATGTACAAGGCGCTGTGTGGCGGATGGTAGTGATGCTTTAATCTGTCTTATTTTGCGGGCTTCTGCTCAAGGTCTACAATCACCTTCATTGAAGTCTCGCGGTGCGAGTCGATATACTTGTATGCGTCGTCGTACTCCTCAAACGCGAAGCGGTTGCTTACGAGCGGCTTGAGGTTTACGATGCCGCGCGACACGTAGTCGATGGCTGTCTGATAGTCCTCGTGGCGGTACATCATCGAGCCGATGAGTCTAAGCTCGTGCTCGCCGAGGTGGAACATGCTGAGTGCGGGGTCTTTGGCGAACACAGCCACTACAACGATGTCGCTGCCTTTCTCTATGGTCTCCATGAGCGAGCGTATCGACACCTCAACGCCAGCCACCTCGAAGCCCACCTGATAGCCCTCGTCGCCGAAGAGTTCCTTTGCAGCCTCCTTCAGCGGGCGCTTTGTGATGTTCAGCGTGTCGGCGATGCCGCATTCGCGAGCCTTTTCAAGACGCAGGTCGCTGACATCGGTGATGAGTACGCGCTTTGCTCCGCGCGCCTTGCAGAACTGGGCTACGAGGTTGCCGATGGTTCCGGCTCCGCTCACCACTACGTTCTTGCCCTTCACGTCGGTGCGGTTGCTTGCATGTGCGCCTACAGCCGCCGGCTCAATCATTGCACCGAAGTCGAGGCTCATGCCTTCTGGCAGTTTCACTACGCGGTCGTCGTCGATGACGAAGAAGTCCTGTGCGCAGCCGTCAGCCTGGAAAGCCTGCACGCGCAGATGTTCGCATACGTTATACTGTCCGCGTTTGCAAGGGTTGCACTCGCCGCAAACCAGCTGCGGACGAGCTGTGATGTTGTCGCCAGGCTTGCATACCGTTACAGCGCTGCCGCATGCCACAACAACAGCAGAATATTCATGACCCTGAACTACGGGGTAGAACGTAGCGGGATGGAGTCCGTGGTAAGAGTGAATCTCGCTGCCGCAGATGCCGATGCGCTTGATGTTGACGAGTATCTGGTGCTCCTTGAGGTCTTCTGCCTTAGGTGCTGCTACCTCCTTGAATTCGATGTGCTTGGGTGCTACTAATACTGCTTGTCTCATAGTTGTAATATTTTTATGGATTCTTTATAATTATTGTTTATTTAAGTTTCTCCTTTTTACTCTTTTACTTTTTGCCTTTTTACTTTTAAATGCGTTCCACCTTGTTCTTTATTGCCTTCAGTTCGTCCACAATCTTGTTATATACGTTGCGGTGGAGCTTGTAGAAGCAGAGGCAGAAGGCTGTGATCACCCAGAGTGCGCCAGGTATGGTAGAGAAGGTGTGGCGCATTATGGCTATCACGTCGGCGTTCTGTTCTGCGCCTGCCACATATCCTGCTGAGTCGAGCGCCAGGGCGAACATTGCTGTGCCGAGCGCCATGCCCATCTTGTTGGCGAGCGACACAAAGGCATACTGGAAACCGTCGTTGCGTACGCCGGTCTTCCATTCGCCGTACTCTACACAGTCGGGGATGATGGCGTAGATGGCTGTGTTGAAGCCCGAGAAGAAGAACCATGCTATAGCCGAGCATACGTAGAACTCGACGGGTGAGGTGTTAGGGCTGAAGAAGTAGAGCAGCGCCATGAACACGCCGCAGAGCAGGGCGAAGACAGCTGCCGCATAGCCCTTGTTGCCGGTCTTGCGGAACATCCACGGAAAGCAGGCTGCACCAACGATCGACGGCAGAACGATAGCCATTGAGTAGTAGCTGAAGAGCGTAGCCGAGCCTTCTACGTATGTGAAGTAGTAGAGAATGTCGGCGTTGCGTCCGTAGAGGATGAATCCAAAGAGGAACTGTCCGAGGATGGCGAGCTGGTAAGGGCGGTTCTTCAGCACCGACTTCAGCTGCACCGATAAGGGAAGTTTCTGTCCTACCGGCACCTCAACCACTTCTTTTGTCTTGCTGAAGCAGAACAGGTGGCAGGCTGCGAAGATAATACCATATATTATAGCCACGGCGAGATAGCCTGACTGTGCGTTGCCTTTTCCGAAGAACGTCACGAGCGGAACGGTGATGATGTTAAGCACGCCGATGGCTATCATTGCGCTTACGGAGCGGCTTGTGTTCAGCTTGGCGCGTTCGTCGATGTCCTGGGTCATTGCGCCGCAGAGAGTGCCGTAGGGAAGGTTTACGCAGGTATATCCGAGCACGAGTATGCAGTAGGTGACAGCCATGTATACAATCTTCGCTGTCTGGCTCCAGTCTGGATGCGCCCAGAACGTGAGTATGAGAACGAGAGCCGTCACGGGAGCGCCGAAGAGAAGCCACGGACGAAAGCGTCCCCAGCGCGAGTGGGTCTTGTCGGTAAGTGTTCCGATGATAGGGTCGTTCACGGCATCCCAGATGCGCGATACGAGCATCAGTGTGGCTACGGCGCTCATGCCGATGCCGAACACGTCGGTGTAGAAAATCATGAGGAAGTTGCTTACGAACATCCAACTGAAGTTGCATCCTACATCGCCCATGCCATAGGCAAACTTGCTGATGAAAGGCACGTGGCCCTTGCTTGAAGTAGTTTTCATATTTCTTTTAGGTTTTTTGTTATTTTCTGACGCAAAGTTAAGCGTTTCCTGCAAAAGAAAAAAGAGAGAAATATAAGATAAATTACGCAACCGTTCCCGCAACCGTTCCCGATTTGCGCAATCGTTCCCAATTATAGGCTCCGCGGTGTGCCTAAGCGTACGCAGCCACAGTTTATGGCGGACAATATTTCAGCATAAGAAAATTTTTTACTAATTTTGCATTATAATTATGTACAGTAACTAAAACCATAAGCAATGTCCAAATACATTACTATAAAAGATATAGCCAACGAACTCGGCATATCCAAGTCTACCGTGTCGCGCGCTCTTTCGGGCGACGCCTCGAACGTGAAGGCGGAAACCATGAAGCTCATCACCGAGACAGCTCGACGCATGGGCTACCAGCGCAACGAACTGGCGGTGAGCCTGCGCAGGCAAAGCTCGCACAACATAGCCATCATCATCCCCGAGATAGTCACCACGTTCTACATGACCTTCATCGGCCATGCGCAGACCATACTGCGCAAGCATGGCTACAACGTGCTCATCGCTACGTCGAACGAGAACGCCGAACAGGAGCGCTTGAATATTGAGATGATGGAGAAGTGCATGGTTGACGGCATACTTATCAGCGTCTGCGACAAGGAGAAGAATATCGATGTATACCGCCGTGTCATAGGGCGCGGCATACCGATGGTGTTCTTCGACCGCACGCTGGAGTGGGGCGACGCTTCGCAGGTGCGCCTCGACGACTATATCATGTCGTTCTTCATGGTGGAGCAGCTCATACGCAGCGGTTGCAAGCGCATCGTGCACATAGCCGGACCGGCGCACATACGCAACGGCTACGAACGCTTGCGCGGCTACCGCGACGCTCTCGAGAAGTTTCACATAGCCTACGATAAGACGCTCGTGCTGCCTCCGGCGTTGAGCGCCGACGAGGGAAGCTACGTTATGTCTGCCTTTCTTGACAGAAACATTCCGTTTGACGCCGTGTTCGGATTCACAGAGACTGCGCTTATCGGTGCAAAGAACATTATGCAGAAGCGCGGACTGCGCATACCGGCAGACGCCCGCATCTGCTGCATGTCGGGCACAGCGCTCTGCACGCTCGTTTTCCCCACGATAACTGCTGTGGAGCAACCCATCGAACAAATGGCTGCTGAGGCTTGCCGGCTGCTTATGGCTCATGTCGCCGACAGTGCGAAGTGTGCAGAGGACATCGTGCTGCGCGGCGAAATCATAGACCGAGAGTCGACGGCGGTGTAGGTTTTCAACGGAACGATGCTAAAAATCTGTGAAAATGTGTTTGTGTTCGTGCATACACGTTGATTTAGGTCAACAATAAGGCGTAAAATCGAATGTTTTGCTCTGATTGTTTGCGCAAACAGCAGATTGTTTATACCTTTGCATCGTCAAAAGATTAATAGATTGTTTAGGTTAGTAGTAATAGATTTAGGTTTTTAGTTATTAGGTTTAAGGTAACGATTGTTTAACAAGGTAGCCATGAAGGCTCGTGAGAATCTTCATTGATTACGAATTTTTTTCAAGTTAAACATAGTGACTGTGGCGCTGCTCGTTGAGAGTTGCGCCACAGTTTTTTTATGCCTATGCGTTATGCGGTATAAGCTGCGCGTTATTGCGTTATGTGGTTTAGAAATTGATGCCGAAGTGGGCGCAAAGGGCGCGCAGAGCGAAGAACAGAATAGGCATGAAGAGTGCGGGCAGCAGATTGATGGTCTTGCAGTCCTTGATATGCAGAATGCCCAAGCCGGAAGCGGTGATGAGAATGCCGCCGACGAGCGACACTTCGGTGATGAGTTCGTGCGAGATGAGCGACTGCGAGAGCAGCGCTATGCCGTAGATTGACGACATCCAGACGAACACGGCGATGGCCGTGAACGCTATACCGAAGCCGTACGACGAGGCGAGTACCAGAACGGTGACGAAATTGAGCGTGGCGGCAGTCATGAGATAGGTGTTGTCGTTGTAGAGCGCGCTCATTACGGGGCCCATCATGGCGAGTGTGCCTACGCAGCAGAGCAGAATGGCGGTGGTGATGCCTTCGGCGAGGTTGGTGGCAGAGATGCTTCGCGTGGCGCGGTCCATGCGTTGGTCCATCTTCAGCAGGGTGCCTACGAGTCCGCCGATAGACAGACAGAAAATGAAAAGCACGGGATACTCTGTCTTCTGCATGCTCTCCATCGAGACGTTCATGCCTAAGGTGATGGCGCAGAGGCCCATTGCGGTGTTTAGCACGTTGACGTATTTCTCACTGATGCCTCGCTGGAACAAGGCTCCGATGGCGCTGCCGATGATGATGGCTACGGCGTTGATGATGATTGCGTACATATTGGGTAGTTGGATGGATTTTTGTTAAACAATTATACAATTATACAATTGCAAATTTAAAGCGAATGCTTCAAACCACCAAATTTTAGAACGTAAAAGTTGGCGGTTTTTACCTTCCTGACATAAAAAAGCCCTATAAAGGCGGTGTGCTTGTGTTGCACAGCAACCTTTATAGGGTTCTGTTCCGTAGCACCGTGTGGTGCGTCTTTTCGGTTCAAGCAAGCGGTGGGGCGCATATAGCCTCGCCGCCTGCTGATGTATTAGTCCTGGATGTCCCAGCCCACAGCAGATGCGCCGAGCACAGCAGCTGAAGAGCCTTCGAGTGAGCTTACGAGGAACTTAGCCTTGCCCTTGTAGATGTTGAGCACGTAGTCGTCGTATGCCTTCTTAATCGGGTCCATGAGCAGAGCGCCTGCCTTTGTCAGACCGCCGAAGAAGATGAATGCCTCGGGTGAAGAGAATGCTGCGAAGTTAGCGCATGACTCGCCGAGCAGACGGCCAGTGAACTCGTAGATCTCGTGAGCAATCTTGTCGCCCTTGGCAGCAGCCATAGACACGTCGTAAGAAGTGATCTTCTCAGGGTCGAGCTCGCGGAGCAATGAAGGCTCGTCGCTGTTAGCGAGGAACTCGCGTGCTGAGCGTGCTACGCCGGTAGCAGAGCAGTAGGTCTCGAGGCAGCCCTTGCGTCCGCATCCGCAGACGCGTCCGTTCTCCTTCACGATAACGTGGCCGAGCTCGCCAGCGAAACCGTCGCAGCCGTAAACGAGCTGTCCGTTCACTACGATGCCAGAGCCAACGCCTGTGCCGAGAGTGATGACGATGAAGTTCTTCATGCCGCGGGCTACGCCGTAAGTCATCTCGCCGATGGCTGCAGCGTTAGCGTCGTTGGTGAGCGCTACGGGGATGCCGAGTTTGTCGCTGAAGAGCTTAGCCAAAGGCACTATGCCGTCGCGTCCCCACTCGAGGTTCGGAGCGAACTCGATGGTGCCGTTGTAGTAGTTGCCGTTAGGAGCGCCGATACCCATAGCCTTGATCTTGCCGATGCCGCCTACCTGGTCGATGATGATCTGCAGAGCGTCTACAGCAGCGTCTACGTAAGCCTGAACGTTGTTGCCATATCCCTGGGTCTTGATAGCTGTGGTAGCCTTTATTTCGCCACGGCTGTCAACGATACCAAACACTGAGTTTGTGCCTCCGAGGTCCAAACCGATTACATACGGTTTCAATAAATCTTCTGTCATTTCTTTGCTTTATTTAGTAAATTAATAGTAATGATGGTAAGACAATTTCCACTTGTCTATGGGCAAAGGTATTAAAAATGTCTTAATCGGACAAAGTTTTAACACTAAAATTTGCCTATATCGCATAAAATTCGCAATTTTGCAGTTGTTATGCAGTTTCCAATTCAATTAGATATTTTAGACTTTGTATTCCATGGAATACTGATTGGCATCATGGCATCGGCTCCGATGGGGCCGGTGGGGGTGCTTTGCATACAACGAACTCTGAATAAAGGTCGCTGGTATGGTTTTGTCACGGGTATCGGTGCGTGTGTCAGCGACTTTATATATGCGCTGTTCACAGGTGTCGGTATGAGTTTCGTTATGGACTTTGTGAGCAACGAGCGCACGCGCTTTCTGCTTCAGATAAGTGGTAGCATCGTACTTTTGATTTTTGGCATCTACTGCTATCGTTCGAACCCAACGAAGAATATCCACAAGAGCGCCAAGCCGCAGAAAGGCACGCTGATGCACAACGGCATCACAGCGTTCCTCGTCACGCTCTCCAATCCGCTCATCATCTTCCTCTTCATCTTCCTCTTCGCTCAGTTCGCCTTTGTGGTGCCGAAGCGTCCGCTGGAGATGTCGATAGGCTATGCGAGCATTGTGCTTGGCGCCATGCTGTGGTGGTTCGGTCTGTCGTGGCTCGTAGACAAGGTGCGCGGCAAGTTCGACCAAAGTGGCATCCTCATCATCAATCGTGTGGTGGGTTGCATAGTGGTCATCTTCTCGCTGATAATGCTCCTTGGTACGGTGTTCAATCTTTATAAGCTGCCGTATTAAGAAGCCCCTCCCAACCCTCCCCATAGGGAGGGCTTAGCAAGGCTTAAAGAGTCTTGGAACGGCTTGGTTATAGTAAGAAAAAGCTAACAATATGTTTATTTCTCAGGAATTAAGAAAGAAGAGCACGGCGGAGTTCGTGCTCTATATGTGGCAGGTGGAGGACATCATCCGCGCCTATGGCTGCCAGCTCTCGCGCATCAAGAACGAGTATGTATCGCGTTTCACCGAGTACAGCGACGAGCAGCGCGAGGAGATGGTCGACTGGTACGGCGCCCTCATCACTATGATGAACTCGGAAGGCAAGCGCGACGGCGGACATCTCGCCATCAACCAGATTGTTGTGAAGGACATGAACGACCTGCACAACCAGTTGCTGCAGAGTTCTCGCTTCCCGTTCTACAACGCCGAGTATTATCGTGTGCTGCCCTTCATCGTCGAGCTGCGCAACAAGGGCGACAAGGACGTGAACGAGGTGGAGACTTGCCTCAACGCGCTTTACGGCACAATGATGCTGCGCCTGCAGCATAAGACGATCAGTCCAGATACCGAACATGCCATCAAGGAGATTTCTACCTTCCTCGGCATGCTCAGCGACTATCACATCAAGGATAAGACCGAAGGCCTCAAGTTTGACGACGACGAGATGTAATAGCCCCTCCCAACCCTCCCCGTCGTGGAGGGCTTAGTTAGGCTTTCTTCCTCGGCTTAGAAAGGCCTAAAGAGGCTTATCCTATCTGAAACTTCCTTGGCTTAGAAAGGCCTAAAGAGGCTTAGTTAGGCTTATCCTATCTGAAACCCTATTAAAGAAAAGTATGAATCAAGAAATAGAACGCAGGCGAACTTTCGCCATCATATCACACCCTGACGCCGGTAAGACTACGCTCACCGAGAAGTTCCTTCTCTTCGGTGGACAGATTCAGGTGGCAGGTGCAGTAAAGAACAACAAGATACGCAAGAGCGCTACGTCCGACTGGATGGAGATTGAGAAACAGCGCGGTATCTCGGTGTCAACATCAGTTATGGAGTTCGACTACGAAGGCTATAAGGTGAATATTCTCGACACACCGGGTCACCAGGACTTCTGTGAGGACACCTACCGCACGCTTACAGCCGTCGACTCAGCCATCATCGTTGTCGACGGAGCAAAAGGTGTGGAGACACAGACACGTAAGCTCATGGAAGTGTGCCGTATGCGCAATACTCCGGTTATCATCTTCATCAACAAGATGGACCGTGAGGGCCGCGACCCATTCGACTTGCTCGACGAGTTGGAGGAGGAGTTGCAGATCAGCGTACGCCCGCTCTCTTGGCCTATCAATATCGGTGCCAAGTTCAAGGGCGTGTATAACATCTTCGAGCATAAACTCGACCTCTTCAAGCCCGACAAGCAGCGTGTGACGGAGAAAGTAGAGGTAGACGTCAACTCGTCTGAACTCGACGCACAGATCGGCGAGCAGGATGCGCAGCAGTTGCGCGATGACCTCGAACTCATCGACGGCGTATACCCGGAGTTCAACGTAGAGACATACCGCTCGGCTGAGGTGGCACCGGTCTTCTTCGGTTCGGCTCTCAACAACTTCGGTGTGCAGGAGCTGCTCAACTGCTTCATCAAGATAGCTCCGTCGCCACGCCCCACAAAGGCCGAGGAGCGTATGGTAGACCCTGAAGAGCCGAAGTTCACGGGCTTCATCTTCAAGATTACAGCCAACATCGACCCCAACCACCGCTCATGTATCGCCTTCTGCAAGGTGTGCAGCGGCAAGTTCGAGCGCAACAAGCCCTATCTGCATGTACGTCAGAACAAGACATTGCGCTTCTCTTCGCCAACACAGTTCATGGCTCAGCGCAAGAGCACCATCGACGAGGCCTGGCCGGGCGACATCGTAGGTCTGCCCGATAACGGCATCTTCAAGATTGGCGACACGCTCACCGACGGCGAGAAGCTCCACTTCCGCGGACTGCCATCGTTCTCACCTGAGATGTTCAAGTACATCGAGAACGACGACCCGATGAAGGCAAAGCAGCTTGAGAAGGGCATCAACCAGCTTATGGACGAAGGTGTGGCGCAGTTGTTCGTCAACCAGTTCAACGGTCGCAAGATTATCGGCACCGTGGGTCAGCTTCAGTTTGAGGTTATCCAGTATCGTCTTGAGAACGAGTACAACGCAAAGTGTCGTTGGGAGCCGGTACACCTGCACAAGGCTTGCTGGATAGAGAGCGACGACGCCGAAGAACTCGACCAGTTCAAGAAGCGCAAGTATCAATATATGGCAAAGGACCGCGACGGTCGCGATGTGTTCCTCGCCGACTCTGGCTACGTGCTTTCGATGGCGCAGCAAGACTTCAAGCACATCAAGTTCCACTTCACAAGTGAGTTCTAAGTCTATAGGATTCTGATAGTAGGGTCCTATGGTAAATAGGATTCTAACAGTAGAGTCCTAAACAAATAGAGTTCTTACATATTATGGAAACAAAAGACAGAGAGCACCGCATCTACTTTGTCACGCTCATGGGCAGCGTGGTAAACATTGTACTGTTGGTGTTCAAGTTCATAGCAGGTATCTTAGGCGGCTCGGCTGCGATGATAGCCGATGCCGTGCACTCCTTGTCCGACTTCATGACAGACATCGTAGTGTTGTTGTTCGTGAAGATAAGTTCCAAGCCCGAGGACAAGGACCACGACTATGGTCATGGCAAGTACGAAACGCTTGCCACGTCCATGATTGGTGTAGCATTGCTCTGTGTCGGACTTTACATATTGTACAGCGGAGCCTACCGCACGTGGACTGCTTTCAAGGGTTCTCCTATAGAGCAACCAGGCATCGTGGCGCTGTGGGCAGCACTCTTCAGCATTGTTATGAAGGAGTGGACCTACCGCTTCACGGCGAAAGTAGGCAAGGAGGTGGAGTCGCAGGCTGTAGTTGCCAACGCTTGGCACCATCGCAGCGACGCTCTCTCATCAATAGGCACGGCTGTAGGCATTGGCGGAGCCATCTTCCTTGGAAAGGAATGGGCTGTGCTCGACCCGATAGCCGCCGTTGTGGTGAGCATCTTCATCATCCGTACGGCAGCAATGCTCGTGAGCGGAGCGCTCGACGAACTGCTCGAGAAGAGTCTGCCCGACGAAGAGGAGCGCAAGATAGAAGAGATTGTGCACAGCGAGCCTGAGGTTAGCGGCATGCACCATCTCTGTACGCGCCGCATAGGCAACCGCATTGCGATAGAGATGCACTTGCGTATGCCTGGCGAGATATCGCTCAACGAGTCGCACGTACATGCTACGAACATTGAGCGCAAGCTGCGCAACCATTTCGGCGAGCGCACGCACATAAACATTCACGTTGAACCTCTAAAGTAATCAAGTAGGAGAAGGTTGTGTCTTTGAAACTTTGACACATCCTTCTCCTATATATATATTAAAAACCTAAGCTATATGGACAAATCAACAGACAAACTCCCACTTTCTCCCGAACTTGAGGCACGTGTGCAGCGTGCGGTAGACAACTTCATGCAGGGCTACGGCTGCTGTCAGTCGGTTGTGGCTGCCTTCGCCGACTTGTACAACCTCGACGACAGCATGGCTAAGCGCATTGCTGCGGGCTTCGGCGGTGGAGTAGGGCGTATGCGCATGATGTGCGGCGCCGTTTCGGGCATCGTTATCCTCACCGGTTTGCATTGTGGACAGACTGACGGCGCAGACCGCGAGGGCAAGTCGATGTGTTATAAGGTGGTGCAGGAACTGCTCAACGAGTCGAAAGCGCAGAACGGATCGCTTATCTGCGCCGAACTGCTCGGACTGAAGGGCTACGAGAAGGCGCACTCAAGCTACGTAGCTTCGCCTCGCACAGCCGAATACTACAAGACACGCCCGTGTGCGGCGAAGGTGGAGAGCGCAGCGCGCATCTTCGCAGAATACCTTATGAATTATTAATTTTTAATTATTAATTATTAATTGTCGGCTTCGCCGATGAGGAATTGTTCTGTGTTGAGTTATCTTTAGGCTTAGAAGGTTAAAGAGGCTTAGAAGGCTTAAAGAGGCTTAGTTAGGCTTAATGCGCTCTTTGAGGAGACTTAGCCCCTCAAAAATAACAATCTACTTAAATTTTAAAAAACAATCTACTTAAATAAAAACAATGAATAGCAAATCAATTATTTCTCTTGCAGCCCTCTCCTGCGTAACGGCAGCTTATGCTCAGCAGCAGAAGACTCAGCAGCATCCAAACATTGTTTACATCATGTGCGACGACCATGCCTACCAGTGCATCAGCGCATACGGCAGCGCACTCTCAAAACTCGCACCAACCCCGAATATCGACCGACTCGCTGAGCGTGGCATGCGCTTCGACCGCGCCTTCGTCGAGAATTCGCTCTCTACGCCGTCGCGCGCCTGCCTTATGACTGGTCAGTACAGCCATCAGAACGGACAGCGCCAGTTGGGCGAGGGCATCGACACCACGCGCACGTTCTTCACCGAACTGCTGCAGGAGGCTGGCTATCAGACAGCCGTTGTGGGCAAGTGGCACATGGGTTGCGACCCTAAGGGCTTCGACTACTATCATGTGTATAACGACCAGGGACAGTACTGGAACCCGCAGTATCGTGGCACCGACACCAACAACGAGTTCGTCGTGGAGGAGGGCTACTCTACAGACCTCACCACCGACCACGCTCTCGACTTCATCGAGCACCGCGACCCGTCGAAACCGTTCTGCCTGCTCCTTCACCATAAGGCGCCGCACCGCAACTGGCAGGCAAATCTGAAATATCTCGGCATGTACGACGACGTGGAGTTCCCGATGCCAGAGAACTTCTACGACGACTATGCTACGCGCGGTTCTGCCGCTCGCACGCAGAAGATGTCGGTTACGCGCGACATGCGTTGGGAGCAGGACTTCAAAGTGCCGGAAATGCTCGACCTCAACAACCCCGACAGTCAGGATTCGTACAACGCTCTCATGGGCGAGATAAACCGCATGACTCCCGAACAGCGCTCGGCTTGGGGACGCTACTACTTCCCGCGCAACCGTCGTCTGCTCGAGGCGCAGCTCAAGGGCAAGGACCTCGACAACTGGAAGTATCAGGTTTACATCCGCGACTATATGTCCGTGATTGCAAGCGTTGACGAGAGCGTGGGTCGTGTGCTCGACTATCTCGACAAGAACGGACTCACCGACAACACGATGATTGTCTACACCTCCGACCAGGGCTTCTACATGGGCGAGCACGGCTGGTTCGACAAGCGCTTCATGTACGAGGAGTCGCTGCGCACACCGCTCATCGTGAGCTATCCGGGTCACACCAAGCCCGGCTCTGTATGCAACCGCCTTGTGCAGAACATCGACTATGCTCCGACGTTCCTCGCTCTCGCCGGCGTTCAGCAGCCGAAGGATATGCCGGGACGTTCGCTCGTTCCGGTACTCGCCAACGGCGACAACGTGAAGAACTGGCGCCAGAGCATCTACTACCACTACTACGACTATCCCACATACCACATGGTGCGCAAGCACGACGGTGTACGTACCGACCGCTATAAGCTCATCCATTTCTACGGTAAGGGCGGACTCGACGCTGTGCCGGAGAACAAGTATCAGAACGTGCCGGGCACGCGCGAGTACGCTACGCTCAAGGGACTGGAGTCGATAGGCTATTTCGAACCGAAGGATGAGGCTGTAGACTACTGCGAGCTCTACGACTTGCAGGCTGACCCACACGAGCAGAACAACATCTTCGGCAAACCGGGTACGGAAAAGATTACGAAGCAGTTGCAGCGCGAGCTGAACAAGTACAGAAAGACTCTCGCCGTTGACGAGTATTAGAAAGAGTACAGAAAGTCTCTCGCCGTTGACGAGTATTAGAATGGTTTCAAGTCTTCAACTGCGCAGCAAATACATAATTACCGCGTAGCAAAAATCCTGTTACCGCACTTCGGTTACGTTGTTACCGCGTAAAGGTAATTTCCTTACCAGTTCGCGGTAACAACCGATGTTCGCAGTTTAACTTGCTTTTGTCTTACCCTATATATAAAAAAGGTAAAGAAGTAAAAGATTAAACACAGCAGCTTATGCTTTTTAATTTTTACTTCTTTACCTTTTTATTTTTGAAAGTCTGTTTTACTTTTTTACTCTTTTACTCTTAAATCTTCACTCCCACTCTCACCAATCCAACGCACTTGTTCTTGCCGTCGGTGTTGGCAAAATGCAGCGCCGGTTGCAGCGAGAATATCTTGTTGAACTGAATGTTGCAGGTGAGCTCAGTCGCCCATTCGTCCTTTTCGTCGATACGCGTGTAGGAAGAGAACACGCCGAACTCAGCCTTCTTGTACGCATACCTGCCGCAGACGAGATAGAAGTCGTGGCAAGTGATGTCGTTGCCGAAGGCGTGCGAATATCCGGCAAGCACGGAGAAACGTTCTGTAATATCCTGCTCGGCATAAGCCCAGACAACGGGGCGCATACGCTTCGGAGCCGTAGCGTGCAAGTCGCTGTAGAGCACGCTGCCGCCTACGTATGCACGCGTTGCGTTCTTGTCGTATTCGCCCTGCGCCATGAGAAACACGCCGTCGCTCTCGGGGCAGATGCGGAACACATTGTCTCTCTTGCTGAAGTCTTTGTAGCCGACGCCGTTGTAGAGCGACGTCTCCAGGCTGAAAGCATCCTTCGTATAGCCATAGTGAATGCCGAGCGCAGATACGGGATATGCGGCGATGTCGTAGTTGGCGGTGATGGTGGGGAAGGCTCCGCACGAACTGTGCGTGAACAAGCCGAGCATGTCGCTGCAGAAGTAGTTGTCGTCTATGCGATTGATGCCCGCAAACAGATGGTGGCGCTCGTTTATCTGCCACGCCAAGCCCGCCGTTGTGAGCGCAAAAGGTATGTTCGGAGCGTCGATGCTTGAGAAGTTCTGCAGGCAGTTGGTGAGTATGTCCTCGTCGGTTGTGAGCACACTTATCGACCCCAACTCAACGGATAGCTTGCTCGTGAGCGGCAATTGCGCGCCCAACTCAAGCAGATTCACCGACTTCAGCTTCTTGAAGTCGGTCTGCACCTCGCCCGTATACTCCAAACCGAACGTCGGATGCGCCTTTTGCCCGTCCGTTTCCTGTGCCATCGTGCCGTTATTGCCGCCGAGGAGCGATACAAAAGTGAGTATTCCTATCTTAAAAATCTTTGTTTTCTCCATTTTCATTGCAAAGTTAGGCTTTTTCTGAGACATGCCCAATACTTATTCTTTATGTTTTGCGTGTCTGTCGTACCATTCCGATACCTAAAAATAGTTATGAAAAAGGCTTTTTTCGAGGGCTTTGTCTAAGAGAATATTGCTTCTGCTATTTTTATAATGTATATTTTCTGTCCGGTCATCAATAATGGGTAGTGCTTTTCGTCCTTTTCGTTTACCATATTTTAAGTATTGTCTACATTTTTTCTTAAAACTACCTTTGCACTCATAAAATTATGACAAAGATGAAGAAATCTACAATCATTTCTATGGCGTGTGCAGCGGTGGCAGTATGCAGTCCGCTTGCGTCAAATGCGCAGACAGTGGCTGCTGACAGTGTGATGCAGCACGCCCGAGGTTCACGACTCAGCGTCGGCGGATACGGCGAAGTGGCTTACAGCCGCAACTTCTACAGCGACAGTGGCAACAGATACAGTTCGGCTAAACTGCACAAGAACGACCCCAGTCACGGACGTTTCGACATACCGCACGCAGTTATCTACCTCGGCTACGACTTTGGCAAGGGCTGGACGTTAGGCACCGAGATTGAGTTTGAGCACGGCGGCACCGGTTCGGCTATAGAATATGAGGCAGAGGAATCTATCGAGTTTGAGCAGGAGCAGGAGCGCGGTGGCGAAGTAGAGCTCGAGCAGTTCTGGATTCAGAAGTCGTTCGGACGTTTTGCCAACATACGTGCCGGCCATATCGTCGTGCCCGTAGGTCTGACCAACGCCTACCACGAGCCGCTCAATTTCTTCACCGTCTATCGTCCCGAAGGCGAGAACACCATTCTTCCCTGCACATGGCATCAGACCGGCGTTTCGTTCTGGGGACATGCCGGCGACTTCCGTTACGAGTTGCAGATGGTGGCAGGTCTCGACGCATGGCAGTTCTCGCGCGACAACTGGATTAAGCCCGGCACTACTAAGCCATTCGAGTTTGAGGTGGCTAACAAGTACGGCTTTGCTGCGCGCGTGGACAACTATACCGTGCCCGGCTTGCGATTGGGCGTGAGCGGCTACTTTGGTCAGTCGATGCACAACGCTGTTCCGCACGACATGGAGAAGGGCAACAACAAGCGCATCAAGGGTAACATCTATCTCGGTGCGTTCGACTTCACATACAACGCGCACAACTGGGTGGCACGTGGCAGCGCCGACTACGGCTACGTGAGCAACGCGAAGGAGATTAGCGCTATGCGCAAGCCTAACACACAGTACGTGAAGCCATACCAGTCTAATCAGGTGTTCGGTTCGCACGCCATTGCCACAAGTGTCGAAGTAGGCTACGATGTCTTCTCGCAGATTGAGAAGTTGCGCGCAGCCCGTCAGAAGATGTACGTCTTCGGCCACTTCGAATACTACAACTCGTGCCTCGGCGGATCGAAGGAGTACACAAGCAAGAAGATCTTCTCTGGCGGTGTCAACTACTATCCGTTGCCGCAGATCTGCGTGAAGGCAGAATACAGCTATCGCAAGTTCAAGCAGCAGTATAACGACGAGCCGGCTCTGAACATAGGCGTGGCTTATCAAGGACAATTCCTTTAAAAGTAAAAAGATAAAGTTCCTATAGTAATAATAAATAAAACATCAAAGACACAATGAAAAAGTTTAAGCAGTTAGTAATGGCGTTCCTCGTCGGAGTCGTTTCGTTCGGCTTCACAGCATGTGACGACAACAACAACGATGTGGAGTTCGAACTTCCTGAGGTTGGTCAGGCTACAGTAAACGTAAGCTCTTCAGACAAGGAGATGCAGAAGGTAGCAAAGGTTTACGTCAACCAGGTTGTTTATCCCACATATCAGGCACTTGCCGCAAATGCACGCACACTCTACACCACAACAGCCGCTCTCTACACCGCAGCAGAGGCAGGCACCATGACACAGGCTCAGATTGACGCCGCCTGCGAAGCCTTCAAGGACACACGTCGCGAGTGGGAGCGCAGCGAGGCTTTCCTCTATGGTTCGGCTTCCGACAACGAACTTGATCCGCACATCGACTCATGGCCTCTCGACCACGAAGAACTTGTGAACGCCCTCAAGAATCCTACACTCGTTGCAGGCTTCAAGGGCAGCGACCCCGCTAAGTTCGTATCAGAGAACAACAGCCACTTCCAGTCTGTACTCGGTTTCCACGGCATGGAGTTCGTTCTGTTCCGCGAAGGCAAGAACCGCACAGTAGACGCACTCAAGGCTAACGAGACAGAAGAAGGCATGACCTCAGTAAAGGGCATCGACGAGCTCGCATTCCTTCAGGCTGTAGCAGCCGACGTGCGCAACATCACCGCACTTCTCGAGTTCACATGGATGGGTAGCGCAGCAAGCAACGAGACAAAGAGCGTTCTCAGCAACGCAAGCTACGTGTTCTCATCGCTTCGCTACAACGGTTTGGCAGCCAACGGCACAATGTGCTACGGTCAGTTCCTGCTCTCGCCGTCAGCTACAACAGGCTATAACTCATGGCAGAGCACAATCCGTCAGATTTTCGTAGGCGGTTGCTCTAACATCTGCGCAGAGGTTGCCGACCAGAAGCTCGGTCAGGCTTATCGTACAGCTACCGGTTCGGGCTCAGCAGAAGACTCTCGCGACTATATCGAGTCGCCTTACAGCCACCGTTCGTTCATCGACTATCAGGATAACATCTACTCTATCAAGAATACGCTTTACGGCACACGCGACGTGAACGCCACTTCTCCGGCAGAGCACTCGCTCCTGAACCTGCTCAAGGCTATGAACTACTCTGGTCTGAACGACTTGACAGCGGCTCTGAACAATGCCATCCAGGCACTTGAGACAGCCAAGAACAGCGGCAAGTCGTTTGTTGAGGCTCCTGGAGCTCAGCACGTGAAGGACTGCATCGACGCTGTTTCTGCTCTCGACGAAGAGCTGAACAAGGCTGGCGACTGGGTGAACAAGCAGGAGGCGCTCTAAGCGCCCTGCCTTGTTCGGCAGTTTAGAAATACAAAACCAAGGCTTTTTAAAATTATACAGCAATGAAACGAATCTATCTCATGGGCTCATTAGCAATGGCCCTCTCTCTATCGCTGTTCTCGTGTACTGACGAGAACAGCGATCCGTCGGGTGATGACTTCAAACCAATGGAGTCGGACGGCAAGTATGTAGGCGAGGCTGTCGGCAACTTCTCTAAAGAGGAGTGGTATCCTGGCGGCGAACTCGGAACAACCGATAACGTGGCTTCTGGATGCTACGAAGACGAAACACCTGCCGTAACCGCGCAGGGACTTATCGACGACTTTAACGCCGGCGAGAAATTCTTCGAGCGTCAGTTCACGTCAGCCAACTCGGCCTTCAAGGGACTTGGCCCGGCTTCCGTTCGCCGTTCGTGTCTCGACTGCCACCCCAACTATGGACATGGCCGCCGCATGGACTCGTACACCACGTCCTACGGCAATGGCAACGGCTATCTGCTCGCTGTTTATCACCCCGTAGACGGAGCCAACAGCAACGACGGCGGCTACGTAGCCGAAGTGACCGGTATGCCGCAGACACAAGCCATTGAACCCTTCAAGGCACCTATCGACGAGAGCCAGATCAACCTGAAATGGCACCACGTTACGGCGATGGAAAGCGGCCTGCCTATGAAGTTCCCTGACGGCGAGGCTTACGACCTTATCTATCCTGAGGTTACGATTCCGCGCTCTGCATTCCGCACCAACCCTAATCCTTACGACACGGGCAATAAGGCAGTGGCTGTTCGTGTAGAGTCTACAATCGGCGTGATGGGTACGGGTCTGCTCGACGCCATCTCTGAAGAGGATCTCAAGGCGCAGTATGCCTCTACAGCCAACTACTACAAGAACGTAGCAAAGGTGGCTAACGTTTCGGAGTACGTTAACCCGAACTTCTGGGACGCTTCTGCCGACAACTTCGCTGCAGGCGCATGGTATACAGCCACAAAGGATGCCGGAGTATATGCCGACGGCGGCAACGGCAAGCCGATGGTGAAGCGCTTCACCTACGCTCTTACACGTGCCACACTGCAGGACGGACCTGGCGCCAACGCCATCTGGAACATCACGAACGTGACACGTCCCGACCGTCCGAAGCTCTACACTACAAACGCTTGGGCTGCGGCAATGGCAGAAGACAAGGAAGTGATAGAGAAGATAAAGAACGACCCGACATCACCGTTCTGGGCATCAACCGACGACGAGATAAGCAAGCGTGTGAACGGACTCTTGAAGCCCGGCACCAACCAGTTCAGCAACGAGTGGCACAACTTTGAGCCGGAGATGTCTGCCGACCACTTCTACGAGTTCATGGTATGGCATCGCGGTCTTGCCATTCCGCGCGCCCGCAACCTCAACGATGCGCGTGTTCAGCAGGGCAAGAAGGTGTTCATGGAGATAGGTTGCGCCAACTGTCACCGCCCGTCATGGAAGACCGGCTCGGACAACTACTGGACACCGAATATGATTGCAGGCAAGAAGTTGCCGCGCTACGCCAACCAGACCATCTATCCGTACAGCGACATGATGCAGCACAAACTCTACATGGTGAACGACATACATGGATCATGGTGTCGCACAACACCGTTGTGGGGACGCGGACTTGCCGCAACCAACGGTAGCGGCGTAGAACGTCTGCACGACTGCCGCGCCCGCAACGAGGTAGAGGCAATCATGTGGCATGCTTACTCGAAGAACTCGCACGCCTACAACTCGGCGCTCAAGTTCTACAATCTTTCCAAGGCAGACCGCGACGCAGTGGTCATGTTCCTTCGTTCTATTTAATACCTTATTCTCCCATGCCTTCCTGCGAAGTGCATGGGAGAATAATCATATCTAAGCAAACCGAATTATGCAAAACCCTTTAAAGAAGACGCTTTTCGCGTTGTATGTTTTGGTGATAGTCTGCATGGCAGCCGCTACAGTTGTGGAGAAGTATAGCGGAACCGACTTTGTGCGCTCCAATGTGTACGGCGCATGGTGGTTCTCGCTGCTTTGGGCTGTGCTCACGGCTGCTGGCATCATCTATTTCCTGCGCCACCGCTGCAAGTCGTGGTCGGGCATAGCCATCCACCTCTCGTTCGTGGTGATACTCGCAGGCGCTTTCGTGACACACGTCAGTTCGGAGCGCGGCACGGTTCATCTGCGTCAGGGCGCATACATCAGTACCTGCGTGATGTACGACCGTCACAACCAGCCGCACGACGCCCAGATGCCGTTCCAGATGCGCCTCGACCGCTTCGATGTGCAATATCATGAAGGCACTGACGCGGCAGAAGACTACGTTTCGCAGTTCACCATCATCGACCACGGCAAGCAATACAGCGGCAAGGTGTCGATGAACCGCATCTTCAGATACGGAGCGATGCGCTTCTACCAGTCGTCGTACGACAACGACATGCTCGGTGCGTCCGTCTCCTTCAACTCCGACCCCATAGGCATACCACTTACCTACACGGGCTACGCTCTGCTGTTCTTCTCGCTCGTATACATGCTCTTCGATCCGCACGGAGCCTACCGCAAGCTCTTGCGTCTTTCGCATCTGAAGAAAGGACTGATGATGATAGCGCTGCTTTTCGCGCTCGGCTCAGGCTCGGCTCAGGCACATGTTCTGCCTAAGGAAAGCGCCGACCGCTTCGGACGTCTGATGGTGCTGCACAACAGTCGCATCTGTCCGCTACAGACCCTCGCTGTCGACTTCACCAAGAACCTCTACGGCAAGGCGTCGTACAACGGCTACACGCCCGAGCAGGTGCTCACGGGCTGGATGTTCTACGCCGACGACTGGATGCAGGAGCCGATGCTCCGACTGAAAGGTGCCGAGATGCGCGACCGTCTGCAGCTGCCCGAATACGTGCCCGTAAGCCAGTTCTTCAACAGCGCGATGGGCGGCTATACGCTCGGTCCGTACGTGCAGGAATACTATGGCGGCAACCACGATGCGTTCCATTCGCAGGTGGCTGCCATAGACAATAAGATACAACTGATAATGGAGCTGCGCAATGGTTCGCTCCTTAAACTATTTCCTTATACACATAAAGGCAAAACAACATGGTTTGCGCCTACAGACGACCTGCCCAATGCGATGGACAGAGAGCACCAGCAGTTCGTGCGCTCGATATGTCTGCTGCTCGGCGACTGCGCCCTTGCGTCCGATTACACGCAGATGGACGCCGTAGTGGGCAAGATGCTGAAGTATCAGCTGAAGAATGGGGGAGCGTCGATGCCTTCCGACCGACGTGTCGCAGCCGAGCGCATATACAATCGCATACCTTTCGCCACAATACTCTTCATGCTGTGTCTGACGATGGGCATAATATCTTTCCTTTACGCTATAATAAGAATGTGTCGTGAGGACAACGGCGCGAACAATGACGGCGTGGACGCCGAACCCGTGTGGAAAGAGCGCAGCAAAAGGCTGCATCTCACGTTCTTCGGTGCGAGTTACGCCGTGCTGCTTCTGTCGTTCTGCGCGCTCACCTATTGCGAGTATCTGCGCTGGACTATCAGCGGCACGCTACCCATGACCAACGGTTACGAGACTATGCTCTTCGTGGCGTGGCTCGTGCAGCTGCTCGCGCTTGTCTGCGGAGTGCGCCTCCGCTTGCTCGTGGCGTTGGGCTTCCTTATGTCGGGCTTCTTCCTGCTCGTGAGCCACATCGGACAGATGGATCCGCAGATAAAGCACACGATGCCCGTGCTCAACTCGCCGCTGCTCAGCGTGCATGTGTCTATAATAATGATGGGTTTCGCCATGCTCTCGTTCACGTTCATCAGTGGACTCACCGCCCTTCTGCTGCGCCTCGTCAACCGCACGGCGCAGCCAAAGATGGTGCAATTGCAGCAACTCTCGCTCGTGTTTCTCTATCCCGCACTTGCCGCACTCGGCATCGGCATCTTCATCGGAGCCATCTGGGCTAACGTCTCTTGGGGCGAGTATTGGGGATGGGACCCTAAGGAAGTGTGGGCGCTCATCACGTTCATGATATACGCCATACCGTTGCATGCGCGTTCGGTGGCTCAGCTGCGCCGCCCTACGGCGTTCCATCTCTTCATGACGCTGGCTTTCCTGACGCTCGTGATGACCTATTTCGGCGTCAACTACTTCCTCGGCGGAATGCACAGCTATGCATAAAGACTCTTTGCTTTAAACAGAATATACCTGCAGGCGTTTTAAACCGGACGCTTGCAGTTTTTTGCATTTGTAGGGTAGGGCATAAAAAAACAGTGGCACAACTCTCAACGAGCTGTGCCACTGTCACTATGTTTAACTTGAAAAAAATTCTAAAGTAATGAAGAGTCTCACGATCCTTCATAGCTACCAGTTAAACAATCGTTACCTTAAACCTAATAACTAAAAACCTAAATCTATTACTACTAACCTAAACAATCTATTAATCTTTTGACGATGCAAAGGTATGAATAATTAGTTGTTTGCGCAAACACAATAACAATTTTATTATATATCCCTATGTTTTATTGATATTTATCAATCAGAATCCGCTTCTTTTCGTTTGCATCTGTAGTTTTATGCTGATGCAATGCCCGTATACGTGTTCGGCAAGTGAGGGTTGCAACTGCGCTTTCTCTCCGTAAAAGCACACGAAAAGTCATCGTGCTCCGTACGCCGCCCGATCGGATTGCGTACGGTGTCCGATCAGATTGCGTCCGCCGTCCGATTGGATTGCGTCCGGTGTCCGATCAGATTGCGTCCGGTGGCAGTGGAAAAGGGTGGGGATTTATCATGATTTATTTTGGAGTTTTATATATTTTAGCTACCTTTGTCCATATAATTGTATAACATAATATAAGTGAATAATGAAACATATTTTTTGTATATCATTGCTTCTTTTATCTGTAAGTTGTGTTTTTGCGCAAAAGATTTATGTAGATAGGATTGAAACAGATGGAAGACGCCAGGTAATGGTTACGACAAAGGAGTATTCTGTTGATGAAAAAGACTTCAATTTTTGCTTGAAGGTTTTTGAGGGTTCAGACAGAAGGGATTGGTTGCTGCTTGTTTCTTCGTATGCTCCAATGTCAATGGAATCTGTGTTGCTGCTAAAACTTTGGAATGAAGCAATATTACGTCTAAACGTAAATAACATTAAAGTTGACACAGAAACCAAACCTGCTTATGCTGCTACTATTGGTAGTATGACAACGACTATTGGTAGTATGACAGCGACTATTGGTAGTATGACATCGACTATTGGTAGTATTACAACGATACATCCATCTAAAGATGTGAATTACTATTATTCTGTATACGAACTGACACCTGAAGAGATTGAATATATGGGAAAGTATGGAATTAAAAAGATTCGAATTGCAAATGGTGAAAAAGTTTGGGATAAGGAATTTAGATTTGATTCGTTGGGTGCTTATTTATCAAGAAGCTACAAGAAGATTTTAAAACAATTGGAAACTCCTATAAAAAAGAAAAATATATTCGACGGCTTTTAAGGTCTGCATCTAATTGTTGTCTGGTAAATGATAATCTATCCTTTATAGTTTTGTTTTTATCCTTTTTATTTGTAAATTTGCGAAATAACTTTTAATCTATCTTTTCGTTATGGCAGACTTTGAAGAGAGGCTATTACCGATTGGCAATTTTATTGCAAAGATGCTACTGTTTTGTGTAGGCATAAGTTTTGCGATGTCTGTGAATGCTCAAGAAAGCATCGGTGGAAGAGTGTTAGACGAACAAAACCAAGGACTTGATGCAGCTGTCGTCATGTTGGTATCTCTGCCAGAGAATGTTCTAATAGAGACAACCGTAACAGATAGTACTGGGTGTTTTCATTTGCCTGTTCATAAAGGTGAGTTTCTTTTATGCATAAGGACCTTGGGTTATAAGGAGATAAAGAAGAATATAACCATAACAGGTTCTACCGCTATTCCGAACATCTATTTGGAGCCTGACGAGATTTCTCTGCAAGATGTTGTAGTCACAGCACGGAAGTCACGTCCAATGACAACTTCTTCGAACGGCAAGATTCATATTAATGTTGCCCAATCATATCTTACAGACATCGGAAATGCTTTAGAGGTTTTGAAGCATTCTCCAGGCGTTTCCGTAAATAACAAGGGTGAAATATCCTTGGCTTCGCTTGGTGGAACAGCCATATATGTTAATGGTAGAAAAGTAATGCTGCAGGGAGACGAGTTGTCAACTTATCTCCGCTCTATGTCTTCTGAGAAAATATCACAAATAGAAATATCCCATAACCCGAATGCAAGTTTTGGGTCAGAGGGTGCTGGCGGTGTAATAAATATTATTCTTAAAACATCTGAAACATCTGGTTTTTTCGTAACGACATCACATAGCGTTGGTTATTGGGAAAATCTAAAACAGAATTCTGATTTCGCTATTTCTTATAATACGAACAAATGGCAATTGGGTCTGAACTATAATCATAGTTTAGGACACCATTCGATGGATTATGGTTACGAAAAGGTTCAAAATGGAGACAAGAATATTTCAGAGACGACAGATACAGACAAACGAAACACTTATTCTGCAGGCATTGATTTTTCGTGGCAACCTAATCAAAAGAACAAGCTTTTTATGAACAGCACTGTAAATGTGCTTGTTGGACCAGGAGAGACTGAGACAACAACAGAAATCTATCAAGGAACAAATCTGTTGGATAACATACTCAAAGCACGCAACAACTATATTGAACAGAAAAACCTCCAATATAGCAACAACGTGAATTATCAGTATAGACCATCGTCAAAGATGCAGTTCTCGTTTTCGGCAGATTGGACACATTTTGATGGCAAAGCTCGTTGCGAGCAGCCTAATGAGTACTTCTCTGCGACCAATATGCCTATACGTTCCGATCTTTTCTATTCCGAGCCAGATAAAGACATTGATATCTATGCGCTTCTTGCAGACTATAAATACAACCCGAATGCTCAGAACGAAATACTTGCAGGTGTCAAGACTACTCTTATCAATAGCGACAATACGTTTCTCTTCAAGAAGAATGGTGCAATAGACACACAACGTTCAAACAACTTCTATTACGAGGAGAAAAACCTTGAGGCTTATGCTCAATACACTCATACTTGGAATAAAATCGAGTTGAGTGCAGGACTGCGTATGGAGTATATGCACACATACAACAGACTCAAATCGCAAACGAACCAAGATTCTGAGACAAACAAACAGAGTCATTTTCGATTGTTCCCAAATCTGAGTGCATCATATACAATAAATGAAAAGAGCAAAATCGCTCTGCTATACAGCAGAAGACAGGACAAACCCCGTTATGAAGACCTGAATCCATTTGAATATCTGCTTGACGAATTGACTTATTGGAAAGGAAATCCGTTCCTCGAACCTCAAATAAGCAATAAGATTATGCTTTCATATACATTAGGAAGCCTGTCTTTGAATCTATATTACAACAAACTCAACGATTATTTTACATCAATTACTGATGTGTATGGTGAGAACAAAACAGTCATGACGACGAAAAATATAGGCAAACAACAACAAATAGGTCTTGATGCTATATTCTCAAAACGCCTGGCTTCTTGGTGGCAGTTCAGTGCAAATGCCGGATTATACTACTTTATGAATAAACTGGATTACGAAACATATAAACATGAATACAAGCGTCCATCCTGCTTCTTGTCTGCAACCAACAGTATTTTCCTGCCTGCCGGTATCACCCTTGAAGTGTCAGGAAGGTACTATTCGAAGCGACAAGGTGGAAGCTATGAAGTGAGCAAGTCAACTGGAAGTGTAGATGTTGACCTTAACAAGAGTTGGCATGATGGACGCATGCGTCTTTCTCTTTTGATGACAGATATCTTCCATACTGAGCGTTGGGACAGCTATGGCATAAAGGATGCTTTGAATATTTCGTCTTGGGGCTATGGAGAAAGTCGTAAAGTTATGCTACGATTCAGTTATAGCTTCGGAAAGCAAAAGTTTGAAAAGGTGGACAAGAATATCGAAGAATTAAATAGATTGTAATATTTTTATGATACTTTTTGCTTGTATATGCGAGAAAATAAGTAAGTTTGCAATCGAAAAATATAGTACGGAAAAATGACTTATACTATTGAAAAGGTAACAACGCTCATCGGAGCCCACCGCTTTGGCACAGCAGACGCCAACATCGGGTTCCTCCTTACTGACAGCCGATCGCTCTGTTTCGCAGAGGAGACATTGTTCTTCGCTTTGAAATCGGGACGCAACGACGGTCACAACTACATTTCTGACCTCTACCGCCGCGGAGTGCGCAACTTCGTCGTAGAGGATGTTCCTGCCGACTATAACACAACATACGCCGACGCAAACTTCTTGAAAGTGGAGTACTCGCTTGTCGCCCTGCAGCGACTCGCCGAGCGTCACCGCGAGGAATACGACATACCTATTGTGGGCATCACGGGCAGCAACGGAAAGACCATCGTGAAGGAATGGCTCTACCAGTTGCTCTCGCCGGAGATGAAGGTTACGCGCTCGCCGCGTAGCTACAACTCGCAGATAGGCGTGCCGCTCTCTGTATGGCTGCTCAACGAGCAGAGCCAGGTGGGAGTGTTCGAGGCTGGCATCAGCGAGCCGGGCGAGATGCAGGCTCTGCGCGGCATCATACAGCCCGACATCGCCGTGCTCACGTTCATCGGCGACGCCCATCAGAAGAACTTCTCGTCGTTGGAGGAGAAGTGCCGCGAGAAGGTGGTGCTCTTCCACGACACGAAGACCATCGTCTACTGCAAGGACGACGAGGTGGTAGACCGTGTGGTGCGCAGCGTAGGCTACAAGGGCGAGAACCTCGCGTGGTCGATGACCGACCGCTCGGCTGCGCTCTTCGTGGAGAGCGTGGAGAAGAAAGGACTCACATCCACTATACATTATATATATAACGACGAGGCAGGCGAGTATGTGCTGCCGTTCATCGACGAGGCGTCGGTGCGCAACTCCGTAACAACGGCTGTCGTAGCGCTGCATCTCGGACTCTCGCGCGAGCATCTTGCCGAGCGCATGGCGTCGCTCGAACCGGTGGCGATGCGCCTCGAAGTGAAAGAGGGTCAGAAGGGCTGCACGCTCATCAACGACTCGTACAACTCGGACATCAACTCGCTCGACATAGCGCTCGACTTCATGAACCGCCGCCCCGACCACAAGGGACGCAAGCGCACGCTCATACTCAGCGACATCTACCAGACCGGCGAACCGCTCGACGTGCTCTACAAGGAAGTATCCGACCTCAGTGTGCAGCGCGGCGTTGAGAAGATAATAGGCATCGGTCCGCAGATTATGGAGCATGCCGACCTGATAAAGGTTCAGGAGAAATACTTCTTCCACGACGTTACGTCGTTCATTCACAGCAAGGTGTTCGAGTCGCTGCGCGATGAGGTGATACTCATCAAGGGTGCACGCCGCTTCGGTTTCGACAACATCACAGAACTGCTTGTGAAGAAGGTGCACGAGACCATTCTCGAGGTGAATCTCTCGAACGTGGTGAAGAACTTGAACTTCTACCGCTCGTTCATGCGACCGGAGACAAAGCTCGTGTGCATGATTAAGGCAGACGCTTACGGAGCAGGTGCGGTGGAGATAGCTAAGACGCTGCAGGACCATCGCGTAGACTACCTCGCTGTGGCTGTAGCCGACGAGGGCGTGACGCTGCGCAAGAACGGCATCACGTCGAACATAATGATAATGAACCCCGAGATGTCGGCGTTCAAGACCATGTTCGACTACGACCTCGAACCCGAGGTCTACTCGTTCCGACTGCTTGACGCGCTCGTTCGCGAGGCGCAGAAGGAGGGCATAAGCAATTTCCCCGTACACATAAAGCTCGACACAGGTATGCACCGACTTGGCTTCGACCCCGACAAGGATACGCCGGAACTGATAGATCGCCTGCAGCATCAGTCGTCTATCGTGCCGCGCTCGGTGTTCTCTCACTTCGTGGGCAGCGACAGCGACTCGTTCGACGAGTTCTCGGCTCATCAGTTCGAACTCTTCAAGCGTGGCAGCAGTCAGCTCTGTGCGGCATTCCCGCATAAGATTCTGCGCCATATCGACAACTCGGCAGGCATCGAGCACTTCCCCGAACGCCAGCTCGACATGTGCCGACTCGGACTCGGTCTCTACGGCTACGACTCGCGCGACAACTCGATGATTAACAACGTGACGACGCTGAAGACAACGATTCTTCAGATACACGATGTGCCAGCAGACGAGACGGTAGGCTACAGCCGTCGCGGCAAGCTCACGCGCAACTCGCGCATCGCTGCCATACCTATCGGCTACGCCGACGGACTGAACCGCCATCTCGGCAACCGTCATTGCTTCTGTCTCGTAAACGGAAAGAAGGCTGAGTATGTGGGCAATATCTGTATGGATGTGGCGATGATCGATGTTACGGACATCGACTGCCAGGAAGGCGACCAGGTTGTCATCTTCGGCGAAGAACTGCCCGTGACTACGCTCTCAGATGCCATCGACACCATACCGTATGAGGTGCTCACCGGCATCAGCAACCGCGTAAAGCGAGTTTATTATCAGGACTAAAAACATAGTAGCGGAGGTCTCCGGCCTCCGCAGCATCCAACTTGCAAACATTAATAATAGTGTTTTACTTGGTGCTGCGGAGGCGGGAGACCTCCGCTACGTTTATGCGTTTAATGCTATAGCGTCTATAGCCAGAATATATAAGCCAGACTTATCAGGCTGATGCTTATCCAGAGCATCACGCCCTGCAAAAGCGGCTTGAGACCTACGCAACGTAGCGTTTCGCGCGTCAGCGACGCTCCGATGAAGAAGAGCGAGAGCGTTATGAGGTTCTTCGCAAGCTTGTTTACGGCGCTGCTAAACTGTGTTCCGATGCCGGCTGCCGTGTCGCCGATGAGCGCGGCGTTGCTCAGCACGTATGTGTTGAACAGAATGGCTACGACGAACCATATAATGAAGCGCGGCACGCAAGAGTACCAAGGCTTCGTGGCGCCGTCGGCTGCGGCAAGCTGCTTGCGGAAGAAGAACGGTGTGACAAGGGCAAGCACCACAATCCAGAGCGCACGTGTCAGTTTGATGGTAGTAGCCACCTCCAAAGCGCTTACGCCCTGCTGAGCCACAAGCTCGGGATGCATCTGGTCGTAAGCCGCACCGGCTCCAACCACCGACGACGTGTCGTGTATGGCTATAGCCGCCCACATGCCGAACTGCTTCATCGTCATGCCAAGTGCGTCGCCAATAGTAGGGAAGAGGAACAGCGCAATGCCGTTGAGCACGAACACCACGCCCAACGCTACCGACATGCTCTCTGCCTTCGCACGTATGATTGGACCCACCGCAGCTATCGCCGAACCGCCGCAGATGGCTGTGCCCGAAGAGAGCAGGTAGCTCGTCTGTGTGTCTACGCCCAGCAGCTTTCTGCCCAGCAGCCATCCGAGCGCCAATGTTCCGAACACGCTGGCTATGGTGAACATCATTCCTTCGGCGCCCGAAGCGAGCGCCTTGTCTACGTTCATGCCGAAGCCGAGTCCGATTACGGAGTATTGCAGCATCTTCTTCGACATCGTCTTGTTGAAGTCGGGAAAAGCCTTGCCCAACAACAGCGCAAAGGCGAAGCCAATGGCGAGAGCAATAGGCGATGAAACCCAACCGGCAGTCCAACTGAAACTGCCCAAATCGAGATGGAATACTTCTACGGCGAAGCTTAGCAGCAGCGAGACGCCAAGCACAGCTACAATAACGATGTAGCAGAGTTCTTTCTTTTTCATTATTTGTGTGTTTGTATTTTGAAAATACGAAAAAAATCCGTGTCGCTGTTCATGTTGCGAAACGGATTTTTTCACTTTATATTATTGTTGTATTTCGTTCAGAGCGCTTATTCGTCAGCCTGCTCCTCAAGAGTATACTGGCTCGAACCGTCGAAACAGTGGGTACATACCTGACACTTCGGCAGTCCGATGGCTGCGATAAGCTGCTCAATGGTGTTGAACTTCAGTGAGGTGAGGCCCAGCTGCGAGCGTATCTCCTCAACCATGCGCTTGTACTGCGGCGAATCGGTTGTGGCATACTTCTCAAGATCCTTGTTGGCGTCGCCTTCAAACTTCTCGATGATGCGTCGTGTGATAAGCTCCATATCGCTCTTCGACGATGTGAAGCCGATGAACGGACAGCTGTATACGAGCGGCGGACAAGCGATGCGCATGTGACACTCCTTCAGTCCAGCCTGATCGAACAGCACGTGTACGTTGTCGCGCAACTGTGTGCCGCGAACTATTGAGTCGTCGCAGAACAATACGCGCTTGCCCTTAAGCATTGCCTTGTTCGGAATGAGCTTCATCTTGGCTACGAGCGAACGCATCGACTGGTTGGACGGTGTGAACGAGCGCGGCCATGTCGGAGTGTACTTGGCAATGCAGCGCTGGTAGGGCACACCCTTGCCAGCAGCGTAGCCCATAGCCATGCCCGTGCCCGAATCAGGAATGCCCGAGCAGCAGTCGACCTCCACGTCGTCGGTCTTTGCGAGGTTGTAGCCGTTGTCGAAGCGAGCCTCTTCAACGTTCTTGCCCTCGTAAGTAGATGTGGGGAAGCCGTAGTAGACCCAAAGGAACGAGCAGATCTGCATCTTCTTGTTGGCAGGGCGAATCTGTGTCATGCTGTCGGCTGTAAGCTCTACGATTTCGCCCGGTCCGACGTTGTAGCATTCCTCGTAGTCGAGGTTGGGGAACGACGATGACTCGCTCGAAGCAGCGTATGCTCCGTCCTTCTTGCCAATAATAATAGGTGTGCGGCCCCATGCGTCGCGAGCGCAGATGATAGAATCCTCGGTGAGAATCATCATTGTGCATGAGCCCTTTATGTGATGAAAGACATTCTCTATACCTTCGCGGAATGTCTTGCCTTGAATAATGAGCAAGGCAACGAGTTCGGTTTGGTTTGTGGCGCTTTGCGAGAGTTCGGCAAAGTGCATGTTCTTCTCAAGCAATTGCTTGGTAAGTTCCTCCAGATTCGCAATCTTCGCTACTGTGCAGATAGCGAAACGTCCGAGGTGTGAGTTGATTACGAGCGGTTGTGCGTCAGTGTCGCTGATTACGCCGATGCCCGCTGTGCTACCTTCGAACCGGTCGAGTGTCGGTTCAAACTTAGTCCTGAAATACGAACTCTCCAGATTGTGGATAGAGCGTGTGAAACCCTTCTCTTTACTGTACATGGCGAGACCGCCACGGCGAGTTCCGAGGTGTGAGTTGTAATCGGTTCCGTAGAAAACATCTGCAACGCAGCTTTTCTTGGAGATGGTGCCAAATATGCCTCCCATAAGAATGTTGTGTTTTGAAAATTTGTGGTGCAAAGTTACGTATATTTGTTGAATAAACGGTGCTTTAACTTTGAAAAAACTTGCTCCGCCGTATTATTTCTTGACATAATTATGGTGCAACATGTTGCAGAAAGTGCATTTTTAGAGTTCTTAATTTGGCTGATTAACATAAAGTTATTACTTTTGCATATCATTTAAATGGAAAATTAACTATAATTTATTACTAATTATAACTATGAGTTTGAAAATTGTTGTACTTGCCAAGCAAGTACCCGACACACGAAACGTCGGCAAGGACGCTATGACAGCCGAAGGTACTGTCAATCGCGCTGCCCTACCGGCAATCTTCAACCCCGAAGATTTGAACGCGTTGGAGCAGGCTCTGCGTCTTAAGGAGCAGAACCCGGGTTCAACAGTAGGTATTTTGACAATGGGTCCTCCGCGTGCTGCTGAGGTTATCCGCGAGGGTCTCTACCGCGGTGCAGATACAGGCTGGTTGCTTACAGACCGTCTGTTCGCAGGTGCCGACACACTCGCTACATCTTACGCTCTGGCTACAGCCATCCAGAAGATTGGCGACGTAGACGTTGTGATCGGTGGCCGCCAGGCTATCGACGGCGATACAGCGCAGGTAGGTCCGCAGGTGGCTCAGAAGCTTGGCTTGTCGCAGGTGACATACGCAGAGGAAATCCTCAAGTGCGAGGACGGCAAACTCACCATCCGTCGCCACATCGACGGCGGTGTAGAGACTGTTGAGGCTCCGATGCCGCTCGTAGTTACAGTGACTGGCTCTGCGGCTCCGTGCCGTCCGGCTAACGCCAAGCTCGTCATGAAGTACAAGCGTGCCACAGCTCCTATGGAGCGCAAGCCCGAGGATAAGTACAACTACCTCTACGAGGAGCGTCCTTATCTCACACTCAACCAGTGGACCGTTGCCGACGTAGACGGCGACCCGCAGCAGTGCGGCTTGAGCGGTTCGCCTACTAAGGTGAAGGCTGTCAAGAACATCGTGTTCCAGGCTAAGGAAAGCAAGACTCTCACAGGCTGTGACGCCGACATCGAGGGCTTGGTAAAGGAATTGTTGGACGAAAAGATTATTGGATAATGAACAACGTATTTGTATATTGCGAGATAGAAGGCACTCAGGTTCAGGAAGTGTCTCAGGAACTTCTCACCAAAGGACGCAAGCTCGCCAACCAGCTCGGCGTAGACCTTAACGCCGTAGTTGCGGGCACTGGCATCAAGGGCAAGGTGGAAGATCAGATTCTGCCTTACGGCGTCGACAAGCTCTTCGTCTTCGACGCTGAGGGCCTCTTCCCTTACACATCGGCTCCTCACACCGACATCCTTGTGAACCTCTTCAAGGAGGAGCAGCCGCAGATAGCGCTCATGGGTGCTACTGTTATCGGTCGCGACCTCGGTCCGCGCGTTTCTTCTTCGCTCACCAGCGGTCTTACAGCCGACTGTACAGAGCTTGAAATCGGCGACTACGACGACAAGAAGAGTGGCGTTCACTACGACAACCTGCTCTATCAGATCCGTCCGGCTTTCGGTGGCAACATCGTGGCTACTATCGTCAACCCTGAGCACCGTCCGCAGATGGCTACCGTGCGCAGCGGCGTGATGCAGAAGGCTCTCTACGAGGGCGAGGCAAAGTGCGAAGTGGTATATGCCGACGTAGCTAAATACGTGCCCGAGGCAGACTTTGTTGTGAAGGTGCTCGACCGCCACGTTGAGGCTGCAAAGCACAACCTCAAGGGCGCTCCTATTGTTGTGGCTGGCGGCTACGGCGTAGGCTCTAAGGAGAACTTCGACATGCTCTTCCAGCTTGCCAAGGAGCTTCACGGCGAGGTAGGCGCAAGCCGCGCTGCCGTTGACGCTGGCTGGTGCGACCACGACCGTCAGATCGGTCAGACCGGTGTAACTGTTCACCCGAAAGTGTACATCGCATGCGGCATCTCTGGTCAGATTCAGCACATCGCCGGTATGCAGGACTCTGGCATCATCATCTCTGTGAACAACGACCCGGACGCACCTATCAACAAGATTGCCGACTACGTAATCACCGGCACTGTTGAGGAGGTACTTCCGAAACTCATCAAGTACTATAAGGCAAACAATAAGTAATGGCTAACTTTTATACTGACCATCCGGAGTACGATTTCTATCTTAATCACCCGGAAATGCAGCGCGTAGTAGAGCTCAAGGAGCGCAACTTCGCCGACAAAGATAAATATGAGGATGCGCCCGTCGACTTCGAGGACGCCATCGAGAACTATAAGCGTGTGCTCGAGATCACTGGCGACATCGCTGCCAACATCATCGAGCCGAACTCTGAGGACGTAGACCTCGAAGGTCCGCACCTCGTAGACGGACGTATGCACTACGCATCGAAGACATACGACAACATCGAGGCTACACGCCAGGCTGGTCTGTGGGGTATCTCTATGCCTCGCCGCTACAACGGTCTGAACATGCCTATCACTCCGTACTCTATGGCTTCGGAGATTGTTTCGGCTGCCGATGCTGGTTTCCAGAACATCTGGTCGCTGCAGGACTGCATCGAGACTCTCTACGAGTTCGGTTCAGAGGAGCAGCGCCAGAAGTACATCCCGCGTGTCTGCGCTGGCGAGACAATGTCAATGGACCTTACAGAGCCTGACGCAGGTTCCGACCTTCAGCGCGTAATGCTCAAGGCTACACAGGACGAGGACGGCACATGGCGTCTGAATGGTGTGAAGCGCTTTATTACCAACGGCGACTCTGACATCCACCTCGTGCTCGCACGCTCTGAGGAAGGCACACGCGACGGTCGCGGTCTGTCGATGTTCATCTACGACAAGCGCGACGGCGGCGTAACCGTTCGCCACATCGAGCATAAGCTCGGTATCCACGGCTCGCCGACCTGCGAGCTTGTTTACAAGAACGCAAAGGCAGAACTCTGCGGTTCTACACGCCTCGGACTTATCAAGTACGTAATGGCTCTCATGAACGGCGCACGTCTCGGCATCGCCGCACAGTCGGTAGGCGTTAGCCAGGCTGCTTACGACGAGGCTCTGAAGTATGCTCGCGAGCGCAAGCAGTTCGACACAGCCATCGTTAAGTTTCCGGCTGTTTACGACATGATTGCACGCATCAAGGCTAAGCTCGACGCCGGTCGTTCTATCCTCTACCAGACAGCACGCTACGTAGACATCTACAAGGCTCTTGAGGACATCTCTCGCGAGCGCAAGCTCACACCTGAGGAGCGCGCAGAACTGAAGAAGTACTCGCGCCTTGCCGATGCGTTCACCCCGCTTGCTAAGGGTATGAACTCTGAGTATGCCAACCAGAATACATACGACGCCATCCAGGTACACGGCGGTTCGGGCTTCATCATGGAGTACAAGTGTCAGCGCCTCTATCGCGACGCACGTATCTTCTCTATCTACGAGGGTACGACACAGCTGCAGGTTGTTGCTGCTATCCGCTACATCACCAACGGCACCTACCTCGGCATCATCAAGGAGATGCTCGAGAAGGAGGTTTCTGAAGACCTGAAGCCGCTGAAGGCTCGCGTCGTTGAGATGGTGAAGCTCTACGAGCAGGCTCTCGATTACGTGAAGCAGGCTCAGGACCAGGAGGTGCAGGACTTCCTCGCACGCCGTCTGTACAATATGACTGGCGACATCGTTATGTCGCTCCTCATCCTCGAGGACGCTACACGTTCGGCAGAGCTCTTCTCTAAGAGCGCTAACGTATACGTTCGCATGGCTCAGGCTGAGGTTACGGCAGAGCATGTGTACATCATGAACTTCGTAAAGGAAGACCTTCCGAGCTTCCGCGCAGAGTAAACGAATGTAATATAAATAATAGAAAAGGGTATGCAACTATCTGCATACCCTTTTTTTATTGTTTACATGAAAATATCTACCATATCTCCCAGTTCTTGTGTAGACGGTTGTTTATTAATAAGTTAAAGGCTGGCAGATATGCGTTCTATCTACCAGCCTTTGACGATATCTACCAGCCTTTGACGATATCTACCAGCCATTTGCGATATCTACCAGCCTTTATTCGATAAAGAAGTCGTAGTCTTCTTCCGTGTCTTTCTTCTTATCCTCCGACGGCTGCTTGGGCTTCGGTTCCTCCTTCAGCTTTCCGTCCTTGTCGAACATGCCGTACGTTGTGCGCAGCACGATAAACTCTGTGCGGCGGTTCAGCTGGTTGCAAATCTCCTGCTTGTCCTTGTCGAGCTTCAGGATAAATTCCTCAGAAAGCACGTCGCCTTCCTTCAGCCACGGATACTTCTCGGTGAGCTTCTTGCGGATAGTCTTCGGTTTCTCTTTGCCGTAGCCCACGGGCGAGAGACGGTCGCGAGAGATTCCCTTTTCCGTGAGGTAGGCAACCACCGACTCGGCGCGGCGCTGCGAGAGTCCCTTGTTGTACACCGCCGAACCTTTATAGTCGCAGTGCGACGAAAGCTCTATCGTCACGTTCGGGTTCTCGTTAAGCAGTTTCACCAGTTCGTCGAGCGCAGCCGTCGACTCTGGTCTGAGTGTTGCCTTGTCGAAGTCGTAGAAGATGTTGTCGATAAGCACCGGCGCCGTGATGGAAGCAAGTGGGAACTGTAGCACGTACTCCTCCGACTCCTCTGTCGGCTTTACGCGCAGCTCCTCTTTATGGTTGAGGAATCCCTTGCACGTTGCAAGGAAGATATAGTCGACGTTCGGGTCAATCACGTACTCGAACGATCCGTCGCCCTTCACGCTCACCTTCTTGTTCGTGCCGTCCGATCCGACGATGTACACAAGCGCTTCAGGCAGTTCGTAGCCGTCTTGCTCGTACACCCATCCCTTCACGTTCTGCACAATCTCCGGGTTCTCGAAACTGTAAATCTTGTCCCAGCCGCGTCCGTCGTTGCGGTTCGACGAGAAGTAGCCGCGGTTGTGTACGCCTTCGAACGTCATGCCGAAGTCGTCGCCCTGCGAGTTGAGCGGATAGCCCGGATGCTCTATGTCGTAGCCGCCTTTGTCGTTAGGCGAAGCGATGTAGATGTCCAAGCCGCCCATGCCTACATGGCCGTCGCTTGAGAAGTAAAGGTCGCCGTTGGCACGAAACGTCGGGAACATCTCGTTGCCCGGCGTGTTAATAGGTTCGCCCAAGTTCTCCACACCGGCAAGACCGAGCGACGTGATGCGTGCTCGCCAGATGTCGAGTCCGCCCAGTCCGCCTGGCATGTCAGATACGAAGTAGAGCCACTCGCCGTCGGGCGACACCGCAGGGTGGGCATAGCTTGAGAGCGTGTCGTTCGTCACCTTGAACTCCTCGGGTTTTCCCCAAGCCGCATCGGCACGCTGCGAAGTCATAATCTGCGCAAAGCGCGGATACGACGGGTCGGTCTGACACTGCGTGATGTACATCGTCTTGCCGTCGGGCGTCAGCGCGCATGCACCCTCGTCGTACTCCGTATTCAGTCCGCCGTTCACCGGTTCGGGCTTCTGCCACTTTCCCTTCTCGTCTTTCTGCGAGACGAATATGTCGGCAGCCTTCGCTCCGGTGATGCCGCTCAGTTCGTTGCCCGTAGCGTCGTTGCGTGTAGAGGTGAAGTAGAGATAGTCGTACTGGTCGCCGCCAAGCACCGGACTGTAGTCGTCTCTTCTCGAGTTGAACACATCCATGCGTTTCACCTGATAGCGCGAACCGTCCTTCTTCCATTGCGGAGCGTTCTGCGCCGAGGCGAGTCCGTTCTTTGCGAGCACGTTGTCTGGCATCGAGTCGAGCACAGCGCGAAACTCGGTCTCTGCCTGCTTGTATGCGCCGTTCTTCAGCAGCAGTCGGGCGTAGCTGAGGCGGTCCTGCGTCGACGCCTGATTGTATCTGATGGCGTTGCTGTATGCCGCAAGCGCCTTCTGTGTAGAGTTGATGCGCTCGTTGCAGAAAGCCACCTTCAGCGCTATCTTGCCGCGCTTCTCGCGCTCCTTCGGCGCTGTGCGCTGGTAAGCACGCTTGAACTGCGTCGCTGCGTCGTAGTATTCGCCCACGGCAAGATACTTCTCGCCCTTCTTCATGTTCTTCTCTGCGCCGCATCCGCTGAGCATGAGCGCAGATAAAGCGAGGATGAATAGGGTAGAGTAGAGTTTTATTTCTTTTTTCATTGATATTTGTCCTTTAATAGACTTAACGGAGAACAGCGTTTTTTATTGTGTACCTGCTTTATTTTGTAGTTTTGACACACCCCCAATAAAAAATCCTCGCAAACGCGTTAGCGTCTGCGAGGATGATAATAGTATTGTTAAGCGTTGATTAACGCTTCAAGTTCGGGTTCTTCTCAACCTCAGTTGTCGGATAAGGACAGTAGATAGACTCGTCGCCAGCCCATGTAGACTTAACAACCGGAACGCTCTCCTTAGCTGTGTACTCCTTACCGTTCTCAACAGCCACAACAACAGGCTTGTTAGCAACGCGGTAGTCGAAGTTCTTCTTGAGCTCGTTCATACGGAACTCGTCGGCGCGGCGTGTAACCATCTGTGTCCACTGACCTGCAACCTCCCATCCGTGCTCGATGTAGCAAGCCTCGGCGAGCTGGTCTGCAGTCATGTTAGCGATAGCAACCTTTGTGCCGTCTGAGAGAGTTACGTTCTCTACGTCGGTAACGGCGCGCTTGCGTACCTCACGCAGATACTCCTTAGCCTTAGCCAAATCGCCACCAGAACGAGCTGCGCTCTCTGCGTACCAGAGGAGGAGCTCTGCGTAACGAATCAGACGATGACGACGACCGTTAGTCATGTTGGTGTAGTTAGGCTCGAGATAGTTGTACGGAGCGAACTTCTCCTTAGCGAGGTTGTCGCCGTCGCAGTTTACAGTGTAGATAGCGAACATCGGGTGATAAGCCTCTACAACCGGCTTGCCTTCAGCATCGAGATCCCACCAGTTGCAAACCTTAGTGATTGTAGCACCGTCCTGGAATGTGATTTTCGGAGCATACACAGCATCCTTACGCGGTCCTTCCGGATAGCGCTTCCAGAATGCGATTTCGCCCCATGCATCGCCCCAGCCACCGTCGCCGAGACCCTCGAAGCGGCAGCAAGAAGTAAGCTCAGAGTCGTGATCCCAAGAACCAGAGTTCCAGTTGTTGTCGATACCGAGGATGGTCTCCTTGTTGTAGTTGTGGCCCATTGAGTAGACGTGGTTCCAAACCGGATCGTTGTAGAAGCCGTATGTGCCGTTGTTGTCGATTACTTCCTTAGCCTTGGCAGCAGCGAGAGCGTAGTACTCCTTGCCCTTGTTGAGCGGGTAGCCTGCCATTGCCATGTATACAGCAGTGAGTGTAGCCTGAGTGGCCTGCTTTGTAACCCATGCGTCAACGCCGTCGTGGTTGCGCGGAGCCTGGCTGTAGCTTGTAGGCAACCAGCCTTCTGCCTTCTTCAGGTCCTCTACGATGAGGTTGTAGATTTCCTCAACGCTTGACGGAGCAACGTTAGTAGCGCTCGGGTCGGTAGTTACAACCATCGGCAGCGGACCGAACACGCGTACCAGATAGAAGTAAGCGTATGCACGCCAGAAGTGTGCGTTGCCGAGAGCGATGTTGATCTCCTCCTGAGATGTAGGAGTCTTTGATGCGTTCTCGATAACCCAGTTACAAGCCTTGATAAGAGCGAAGTGCTGGCTCCATGCGTCCTTAACACCCTTGTTTTCGCCGTCAGAGCTGAATACGTCAAGAGCTGCAACAGCCTGCTTGTTAGAGCTTGGGTTGGCTGTCATGTCGTCGCCCTGCCACTGTGGGTACATAGGGTTAGTCCACGACTGTGTCTGGTTCAACTTCTCGTAGATTGTATGGATGCTTGCATCAAGGTCAGCCTGACTCTTGAATACGTTGGCCTCTGACATCTGTCCCTTCGGGTCCTCGTCGAGGAAGTCGCTACATGATGTTGTTGTTGTCAGCACCGAAGCAGCGAAAAGGCAACCCAGTAATATCTTTTTATTCATTTTGTTTCGTTGTTTAGATTGTTAATTGATGGTTTAGAAGTTCAGACGTACACCGAATGTGAAGGTACGCGGGTTAGGATAAGCACCCATGTCGATACCGTTGTTGTTGTCGACGTTGTGCTCAGAGAATGCTGCGCCAGCAGGATCCATACCCTTGTAGCCTGTGATGGTGAAGAGGTTCTGTGCAGAGAGCGACAGACGTACGTCAGCGAACTTAGTGAGCTTGCGTGGCAGAGTGTAAGCTACGCTCACGTTCTCGCAACGGAGATAGTTAGCGTTCTCGAGCCACTTGTCTGAGTTACCGTATGCCTTGTTGCCTGCTGCGTCGAGAGACGGCATTGTCTTGCCAACCTCTGAGAAGTATTCGTTATCGGTTACGAACATTGATGCACCTACTGATGTGTTCATTGTGAAGCGAACGAGGTTGAGGCGCTTAGCACCGAATGCTGCATTGAAGAATGCGTTGAACTCCCAGTTCTTGTAGTTGATGGTGTTGTTCCAACCTAATGTAACGTCCGGGTTAGAGCGTCCGAGAACGAAGCGGTCCTTGTCGGCGTCCGGAGTGCGTGTTGTCTTGCCGTCGGCTGTGTAGTATGTGTCATAGAACTTGCCGTCGTCGCCCTTCTCAAGGCCTGCCCACTTGTAGCCGTAGAATGTACCGATAGCCTCACCCTCGGTGATGATGGTACTTGCTTCTACTGTACCCGGCGACGGGCTTGCACCGTAAAGGCACGGAGTCTGAGCTGTAAGCTTGGTTACCTCGTTCTTCAGGTAGCTAACGTTGAGAGTAGATGTCCACTGGAGGTCCTTCTTCTGCAGAATCTGTGCTGTCAGGCTAACGTCAACACCCTTGTTGCTAACCTCGCCTGCGTTTGTCCAGTAGCTCTGACCACCGAGGTAGCCCGGAGTGCTCTGCAGGAGCAGGGCGTCTGTAGTGTTCTTCCAGAAGAGGTCGACACCGAGGCTCAAGCGGTTGTTTAAGAAGCCGAAGTCGAAGCCGAGGTCGAACTGCTTAACCTTCTCCCATGTCAGGTCAGGAGTAGCGATGCCGCCAGCCCAGTAGCCTGAGTATGTGTTCTTTGTACCGTAGTTGAAGCCGGTTGTAGAGAGACTTGCGAGTGTAGAGTACGGGTTGATATCCTGATTACCGATTACACCGTAGCTTGCGCGAATCTTGAAGTTGTTAACAACGTTGCGCATCGACTCCCAGAACTTTTCGTTAGAAACAGTCCATGCAGCTGCTACTGACGGGAAGTAGCCCCACTTCTTGTTTGTGAAGCGGCTCGAACCGTCGGCACGGAGTGTACCGGTGAGCATGTAGCGGTCAGCGTAGTTGTACATAACGCGAGCTACACCAGAGAGCATTGTCCACTTGCTGTAGCCGTTGCTTGCGTCGCGTGTAGCGGCGTTCTTCACGTTCCAGTAGCCTACGAACTCCTGAGCCAGATCCTTACCCTCGATACCCATAGAGCGTGTCTCGCGGCTTGTTGCCTCCCACACGCCGGTAGCGGTAAGGTTGTGGTCGCCCCAAGAGTGCTGGTATGTAAGGTTGTTGGTCGACTGCAGACCCATCACCTGAGCGTTGTTGTTGCCCATGTTTGTAGTACCGTTAACGGTCTTGGAAGAGAGGCTGTACCATTTGTAGTCGTTGAAGTCGATACCGTTTGTTGTGGTGAATGTCAAGCCGTCGCAGATGTTGAACTTCAAGTCGACATGACCGGTAACCATTGTACGGTTGCGGTCGCTCTGGTTAGCGTGAACCAAGCCCCACGGGTTCTGCTGGATGTTGTTGTACTGGTCCTTGTTGTAGTTGCCGTTAGCATCCATCATCTCCATTGTCGGAGAGTAGTTCAGACCTACCCAAATCGGGTTAGACTGGTTCTGAGCGAAGCCTGCCGAGCCGCTGTTCTCTGTACGAGAGAGGTTAGCGTCGGCTGTGAGCTCCAACCAAGAGAAGAGCTTGTTGTGGATGTTGAACTTTACAGAGTAGCGCTTCGACTCAGTGTCGCGAATAACACCTTTCTGGTCCATATAGTTGGCAGAGAAATATGTCTGTGTGCCGGTTGTACCCTTAGAGATAGCCACCTTGTAGTTCTGTGTAACGCCGGTGTGGAGCAGCTGGTCCATCCAGTCGATGCCCTTCTTGCTGCCGTCGATGTAGCCAGCAAGTGCGTTAGCGTCAGCACCCTTGTACTGCACCAAAGCCTTTGCGTAATCCTGAGCGTTCATAGCCTCAGGAACGTTGTATGCGTTAGAAACACCGAGCGAAGCGTCGAATGTAACCTGAGTTGTGCCGGCCTTACCCATCTTGGTCTGAACCATTACAACACCGTTAGCACCGCGTGCACCGTAGATAGCTGTAGAAGAAGCATCCTTCAGCACCTGGATGCTCTGGATATCCTCAGGGTTGATACCCTCGAGACCTGTCTCGCGAACGATGCCGTCAACTACGTACAACGGGTCGTTGCTCTTGTTTACAGAGCTTGCACCACGCACACGAATCTTCATCGAACCGCCAGGAACGCCAGAAGACATTACCTGCACACCCGACATACGACCGTTGAGGGCGTCCTCAACACGTGCTACCGGCTGGTCCTTAAACGACTTGCTGTCCATAACGGCAACAGAGCCTGCCAAGTCGGCTTTCTTCACTGTACCATAACCGATAACGACAACGTCGCTCAGCATCTCGGCATCCTCATGAAGAGTAATGTCAAGGGTCTTCTTGCCTGCTACAGACATTTCCTGAGTCTTATAGCCTACGTAAGAAACTACAACTGTGGGTTTTGAAACGCGGAGAGTGAAGTTGCCATCAATGTCGGTAACTGTACCGTTCGACTTGTTGCCTTTTTCTACAATGCTAACGCCAATAAGCGGTTCGCCAGCGGCATCAAGTACGCGACCAGTAATCTGCTGGTTCTGTGGTGTTTGAGCTACATTGTAAACCGAACGCGCGAGTTCGTCTGCTGCTGTTGCGTTTGTTGCGCAAAGCATCATGCCTCCTCCCATCAACAACGAAAGCGCTAACTGCTTTGTCATAAGCGGAAGTAAAGGTCTCTTTACTTTTTCCATAGATTTGGTTTTTAAGTTTAGGACATCGTCCGCATTGCCGTAGTTTCCTTAGGCTGTGAGCTGACACATCCTTTTTCTTGTTAATAATAGTTATGTAGTATATATTTTATAACTCGAAATTAAACTAATTGTCACTATCTTTTCACCTTGTGTGTTTTACTGTAGTGATTTTTTTTAGTAGGCGATTGGTTTTTAATTCGGGTGCAAATTTACAAAAATTTCTTTATGCACAAAAAAAATCATTAAAATTTTTTATGAAAACGTTTGTTCTGCACGTTTTTTGTGCAGCAATCGTTCGTCGGTTTGAAACAATTTGCGTAAATTTGCAACTGCAAAATCGCAATGGTTCCGTAGCTTAGCTGAATAGAGCGTCAGATTCCGGTTCTGAAGGTCGTGGGTTTGAATCCCACCGGAATCACCAAGGGGGCGCAGTTGTCTCAACTGCACCTTTTTCGTAGCGGAGGTCTCCGGCCTCCGCAGCACCAGATCGGGTAGTATAAACGTGCTAATGGAATTTTTGTTTGCTGCGGAGGCCGGAGACCTCCGCTACGGTTATCGATCCGCATTCAATGTTTTTTGAGCAGAATGACTTGTTATGTCAGAAACATTTTATAAAATTGCAATAATATGGGAACATTAGAAGCTTTCTTGGTAATATTGGCAGTGATTAGCGGCGGGCTTGTCATTTGGTCTTATACCAAATCTGGCAAGAAGTGGCTCAACAGCCTCTAACTTTATGTACTATGCTCTATTCCCGCGGTCTGGTAATAATACTTTAGATATGCGGTAATAGTATTTTTGCTATGCGGTAATGAGATTATTGCTGCGTGGTAATATCATGGTTCTTTGCAAGAACATATTAAAAGCTCACTAAAAACATATTAAGGGCTAAGTATAAACACAAAAAGGCTGCACACTTCGCCGTGTGCAGCCTTCTTTAATATAATTAATTGTAGGAGTAAACGTTACTTCACGAGAACCTTCGCCGTGCGACCGCCCACCTTCACGATGTAGCATCCGGTTGGAACGCCGACTGCGGCATTCTTCTCGCCGGCTGAACGCCATACGCACTTGCCGTCTACAGTCCAAACACCTGCCGTGAGGCTGCCGATTCCGCTCAGAACGATTGTCCTGCCCGCTACGTAAACCTTGCCCTCAGACGCTGTGGTCTCGGTGATTGCAGAAGTGGAGTTGACGCTGAGAGCGTTGGAGAAGTCAGACTCGCCCTTGTCGTAAACCACCGTCACGCGGTAGGTGTACTCGCCCGTGCTGCTTGCCTCGGTGTCGTCGTACGAGGTAGCCGAAAGCGGAGTGGCGTTGAGCTTAGCGCCGTTGCGGTATACGTTGTATCCGTTGATGGCGAGCTCCTGCTTCTGAGCTCCCGCCGGCACGAAGCTGATGTCGTCGAGGAAGAGAGCCGTGTTGATGCCCTCAACGTAGATGGCGAAATACTTGGCGCCTTCAGGCAGGTCGAACGAGTATTCGGTCCACTGCTCGGGTATGTCGGTCACTTCCTTCAGGTCCATGAAGTCGGCTGTCTCGTTGCCCGTTGTCGAATAGAGTAGGGTGAAGCCCTCGAGTCCGTCCATGCGGTAGTTGAGGCTCTTAGCGTTGATGGTGATTCGCTGTTTGCCGCCGTACAGCTCGGGCGAGATGAGCCAGTCTTGCTTCATGCTGCCGCAGTAGGGCGAGATGAGAATCTTGTCGCCGCTCACGCTCGACCATCCGTCCTCCTCGGTTCCGATAATCTGTGTGAGGTCGATAACCTGGAAGCTGATGCCCTCGCCGCTGTTCGGGTAGGTTATCCATCTGCCGTCGTTGGTCTGGAACTCCATAGAATACTGGTTGCCATGAACGTCTACCACCTTCCACTTGCCGAAGTCGGTGATGGTGAACGCCTCGTACTGCTCGAAGCTCTCAACGCTCGACTGCGGAGTGAGGCTGCTCAAGTCGGGAGCCGACCACTTCAGACTCATTGCCGATCCGTTCCAGCCGCCGCTGAGGTCGCTTACCGTGGGATAGGTAGGCGCCACGAGGTCTACTACGGTCTTCACGGTGTCGTTCTTCGTGTTCTCGTCGGCGCTGTATTCCACAACAGCCTTGAGCTGCATAGCCGGAAGGTCGCGCACCTCGGGCGTTACGCTGAACTCGAGTTCGGCTGTCTCGCCAGCCTTCAATGCCGTGCCCTGCTTCTCAGCCAGCAGTCGGTCGGCGGCGTAGAGCTTCACGGCGTAAGCCGCAGCGTCCTTCGATCCGACGTTCTTCACGACGGCAGAAACCGTCTTCTCCGTTCCGACGTTCATTCTCGACGGAGTCTTCAGCTCAGCCATCTTCAGGTTGTGCTGCAGATTGTCCGACATGCGGATGTTGTCGATATAGAGCTTCTCGTTCGACTTGATGTTGTCGGTGCGGAACGCCAGCTGCACGAAGCGGTTAGCGGCGAACGCCGAGAGGTCGTAGCTGTATTCGGTCCATCCGTCTACGCTCTGGCTGAGGTCTACGGAAGCCACCTTGTGGTATACGTTGTCGGGTGTGAGCACCTCGAAGTCCATGTTGTCGTCGATAGCAGAATGTTTCACCCAGAACGAAACGACGGGCTTCATCGTGTCGTCAATACGAATCTTCGGCGATACGAGCAGCAGTTCGCCCGTGCTGCCCACGTTGGTGTAGCCGATGCAGCCGTTGTCGCCGTCCTGCGACTCGCTTGTGGTGCCGCCCCAGCTGCGTTCGCCCATTCTTGGCACGGCAGCCCACTCAGAGTAGGTGGCAACCGCATTGCTGAACGACTCCGCTATCGGCGTCTCGTACGGCTTGCCGGCAGAGATGGCGTAAGATGTGGCGTCGGCGCTTGTGCCGGCTGTCGATACGGCGTTCACAACGTAGATGTACGAGCCCTGCTTGTTGCCGAGGTCGCTGATGACGTCGGTAGCCGAACATTCGCCGTCCTTGACGTCGAGCGCCATCCAGCCGTTGCGCTTCACGGTATAGGTGAGCGCCTTCGGGTCTACATATCCGCCGTTGGCGCCCTTGGTAGGAGCCTCCCAGCTAACGACTACGGTGCCGTCGACCGGTTCGCTTAGCGTGATGTGCTCTACCGCAGCCGGTGTGTCAACGCCTACGTATGCCTTCAGCGACGCGTCGTCGCCCTTGCCCTTGGCGTTGCTCACAACCACCTTGTAGGTGTTGAAGCCGTTCTGCGGTTGGTTGTCGGTGAGGGTGAGTTTCTTTCCCGACTGCAGGGTCTCATCGCCGTTTGCGAACGACTTCAGCAGGGTGCCGTCTCTGTACACTTCGGCTGTGGTGAGCGTGCCTACAGCCGCACCGCCGATGGTCTTTGAAGGCAGCGTGAACGAAACCTCCGACTTCAGTTCGCCCTTTGCGGCAGGCTTCACTGCGAGGTCGGCTACTGCGGCTGGCGTGTCGGTCGTGGTGTACTGCTCCACGCTGATGTCCTGTATCTCGAACGAGTGCATGAGAGCGTCGCTCAGCAGATGGAAGCCAAGATAGTAGTCGCCGTCGGAAGGCACGAGGAACTTCGCTTCTACCTTCTGCGTCTCGAACCGCGTGCTGAACTCTGTAGCGGGCATCACGCTGGTTGTCATGTTCTCAGCCTCGGGCAGATTGCCGAGAGCCACGGCGAGGAGGTGCTTGTTCTGCGAGTTGCATCGCACGTTGAACGTCACCTTATAGTAACCGCTCTTGTTGAGCTTGAGCGGGGGCAGGATGAGCCAGTCGTCTGCCTTCACCGTAGCGTCGCCCGCATATTCAGCGGTCTGCGAGTACTCGTTGTAGCTCCATGTCTTGCTGTCGTTGTTGGCATCGAGCACTGTGAAGTAGTCGAATGCTTCCTGCTTTTCGAAGTTCTCGCTGTACGGCGTAGCCTTGCCCGGACCCACGACTACCTTGTTTGAAGCGAGCGTCTCGCCCGACTTGCCATAGGCTGAAGGTGTCACCTCATACCAGTATTTAGCCAGTTCGCCGCTCTCTACGTTGTCGTAGAGCACGGTAGCGGTGGTGCTCTCGCTCACGGTCTTGGCGTCGGGCTGTCTCACAACCTTGTACGTTACGCTTGCCGGGTCTACATATCCGTTGTGCGCACCCGTCGAGACGGCGTCCCATTGCAACTGCAGACCCTTGTCGAGCGTGCGCTTCAGCGAGAGTCCGCTCACCGTTGCCGGAGCGTCCTTGCCAATCCACAGCGAGGTGGCAGCGCGTTCGCTTTCGCCCTTTGCGTTCGACGTCGTGACTACAATCTTGCAGCGTCCTTCGGGCAGGGTGGCGTCAAGCTGCACGGTCTTGCCTGCAGCAGCCGTTCCTTCCTTCTTCTGGTCGCCCAGATACACCTTATAATTAATGTTGCCGCTCAGCGTCTCTCCGCCCTTTGTTGCGGAAGGCATGGTGAAGCTGACCTTTCCGGTGGTGCTGCCGTTGCTGAAACTCGCCTTCAGGTCGCTCACCTTTGCAGGTGCGCCCTTGTCGACGTGCGGCAGAATGTAGAGGCCGGTTATCTCCTCCATACCCGTGAACTGTCGGCAAAGCGTGAGCGCTCCGCTCTGCATGTTCACCTCGTAGAGCGCCGACGTGAAGTCAGACTTCATCGAAGCCCAGTAGCACTTGCCGGTGGTGGGGTCGACGGTAGCCGACTGTGCGTACATCGGCATGATGCCCGTGCTTCCCACAACCGTAAATTCCGCCGTGTTCTTGTCGATCTTCACAAGGTTTTCCATGCTTATGCCGTAGAGCTGTCCGCTGTTGTCGAAGAAGAGTGCAGAGAACGTAGTGTCGAAGTTGGCGATGCGGTCTAAGTCGCCCTTCTCTACGTTAAGCGTACCGAGACAAATGCCGCCGTCAACGTAGCAAGCGTAAATCTTGTCGGTAGTAGCGTCGTAGGCAAGGTCGAGAGCGGCGTGCGCCATCGTCTTCTCCGAGAGCAGTTCCCACGTGTCGGCGTCGTACACGCTCAGCAGCATCTTGTCTACATTGATAGAGTAGTACTTGCCGTTGGCGTACGCACCGCCGCCTTGTGCGGTTAGTCGCTGGTCGATCTTCACGGGTGTGAACCCAGAGGCAGACGTTGTGCCGAACGAGTAGATACCCGGCCCGCCACCTGCGCCCCAGTTCATTGAAGACACTACACTACCGTATATCACGGTGTCGTCCTGCGCGAGAGTCTGTCCGCCGTAGGTGGCTGCGAGAAGCAGCGCCAGGGCTACCGACTTGCGCATCATTTGTCTGGTGTCGATTTTCATAAGCATATATATTAATAATGTATAAGTTGAAATTCTGTATGCTGTGGTGAGTAGAAACTCGGTGTATTGTATGAGTTGAAATCTGCTTATTCTTTCTCTTCTCTCTTGTTCTTTTGAGCCGATATCTAATATTGATTGCTAAATTACATAAAAAAGTTAATATATATAACCTTTTGTTAGAAAAATGTGTTGCAATATGGAAAAATGTAGAGCTTTTGTGTTTTCTGCAGTATCCTCTGCAAGCAAATCTACTTGGACGTCGATGTAAACGTGTTGTGGTACAAAAGTTGTACAAAAATAGAGAATGTGTAAGCATAAAAAAAGAGGCAATCATTTGAATATCAAATAATTGCCTCTTTGTGGAGCTGGTGGGATTCGAACCCACGTCCAAACAGGGAAACCATACGCTTTCTACATGCTTATTCTGGCCTTCAGTTTTCGTGACGCAACAAGACCCAGACCACCAATTGCGCCCTTATCCTCTAAAACTTCACCCGTGCGGCGAGGCACACACTGGCTATTTCCGATTTACCTGCACCGCTTTGTCCTCAGATTCGGAACAACATCCTTGGAGCGATGTCTCGTTCCGCCAAACCTTGTGGCGGAATAAAGCTAATCTACTATACTTCGATTAAGCAGCGAGAGCGTAGTTGTTTTCGCCAATTAAATTTTTGATCACTCAGATTAAGGAGCTAGCCATCGAGGCTCCGCATGCTTACATACCATTTCATCCCGCTGTCAAATCCAGTCAACCCCGAGATGTTATACTTAACTTTGCAAAGTTAGTACAAATGCACGAAACTGCAAAATAAAACGGCAATATTTTGCATGTAACAACTCTCTATATCAGTTTTATTTTGCTGCATCAGCATATAATATGTCTATCATTTCATCTGCTATTTTATTGTCATCGATTCGCATAATATTACTCGTTTCTGAATTATAACCAAAGAAGTTCATATTTCCATACCAGACTATGTGTTTATCGATGATGGCACATTGTAGAGTTTGTACATTGTTACATACTACATCTATTCCCACATTTGCCAATTCCATCTCATTAGCTCCCTCCTCTTTGATACGTATTGCCACATCAATACCGTTATGAAGAATGTTGGAAAGTGTAGACATAATGGCTGGTCTATATTTAAACTTCACTTTGGAAACTGCTATTATGACAGAATGCTTAGCATTAGCCAAATCGTTTCGGAATGCCATTTCATAATTATTTCGCTCATATATCAAATTCCGTGGTTTGTTGTCTGATACTATCGTAACGGCATCTTTCCCATAGCCAGCAGCTGCGTATCCCTTTAGACGCTTGCGATACATCGAGTCGCAGAGTGGAATATGGATATCTACATAGTCATAGATTACCACTTCACTTTTTCCTTCATATTCCCGATGCAAACGACCCGCGTATTGTTCTACGTTCCCTTTCCATGCGATAGGCATGGTAAGAAACAATGTGTTAAGACGAGGATAATCGAAACCTTCGCCCACATACTTTCCCGTAGCCACAATTACAAGTGACTCTGTTGGAGGTATTTCCTGAAGCTTTTGCAACGCTATACGCTTTTCCTTTGTGGATTCGGCTCCAATGAGTTGCACTACATGGTCAACATGTGGCGTTAGCATTTCTGCCAATAATTTTACATGTGCTGTACGTGTAGTTAAAACCAACGGAGTGTATCCCTTTAGAATGGCTGTTTTTACATCTTCGATGATAAATTCGTTTCTATTCACATCTTCAGACAAGGCTTGTGTAATTTGAACATAAGTCTTGTCTGAAGATGTTATATTGCGGAAAGAAGTGAATCTTGGAATCAAAATGCGTTTGAAAACTTGGTTAGCAATCTGTGCTTTCGCATCGGAAGTGAATCTTATTTTTCCACATTGCATAAAGATGATAGGTTGATGTCCATCTTTTCTGATAGGAGTCGCTGTTAAACCATAAACATAAGCAGCTGACACCTGCCTAAGTACCTGTTCAAAACTAACAGACGAGACATGATGACATTCGTCGACAACAACCATGCCGTAATCTCTGACAAAAGGTTTTACTTCGCCATCGGTCAAACAAGACTGTAGCAAGGCAATGTCAATTATACCATGCAAGGAATTCTTGCCAGAACATAAACAACCAATGATAGATGATTGCTTCTTTCGTCCTCGTCTTCTTTCTGATTCTTCTATGGTCTCATTTATTTCAAGAAAGTTTTCCAATCGCTCTTTCCATTGTTCAAGCAAAGCTTTGTTATGGACAAGTATCAGAGTGTTGACCTTTCTCTTGGCAATCATGCCAATGGCAAATACTGTCTTTCCAAATGCTGTCGTGGCAGACAATGTGCCAATGTTATGCTTCGCAAAAGCTTCAATTGCCTTTTGCTGTTCTTCTCGGAGTTTGCCTTTAAACTTCACATTGATGCTCCGTCCTGGATTTGTTTTGTCAGAAATCGTAACATAGACATTATGTTGGCTTAAGACATCATAAACAGCATCTTCACATCCACGTGGAAGTGCGAGATAATCATCTGTCATTTCAGAACAAGAAATGATGCGTGGAATATTGTAAGTGGAAAGACGCATGCCTTGCTTTTCATAAAATTCAGGATTGCGGAAGGCCGCTATGCGCTTGAAAGCGTTCACACATTTAGCGGATAAGTTGGCTAAAGGTATATAAAGCATGTTTGCTCTTGTCAGAACTATTTGTTTTGGATAGCAATCTGCTAAAGGATTATCTATTTGAGGAGTTTCCCAAGGCTTTGTCTCACTGGACTTTGAAAGTTCGCCTAAGGTAGGCACCGTATGTTGTCGTAATAACAAATCAAGTTCTGCCTCTGAGAACTTATGTATTTGTGACAAAAACGTCCATTGATCTTCATACGCATTGAACTTGTTATCTACAAACACACTATTACCTTTGCGACGAGCCATTCCTTGCAACGGTAAAGCTACAAGATTTCCAAGACCACCTTCAGGTAAAGAGTCTTGATTAGGAAAGAAACGGTCATAAGACTTGAAAGACAATCGTGCCTCACGATCCATAGCTTCTGTTAGGATGGCATTCCCTAATTTGCGTGCCTTCAATGCTGTTATTGGTTTATTAAAGAATATCCAAACGTGTGCTCCGTTGCCAGAACGGGAACGTTCGATATAACATGGTACATTCCAACTATTGCAGACATTAACGAATGCAAGAACATCATTCTTATAGCCATGTTCACAATTCTTGTCATCAAAATCAGTACATAAAAAGTAACAGGTATCATCTTGGCATATTGGATATAGGCCGATAACGTCACGTCCAAATTTGTCTTTTCCTGCAAGATGGTTGAAGAAATCATTGTATGACAAATGTGCAAACTGCCTGTTTGGGCAATCTGCACATTTGTATTTTCGCTTGTCACAATACTCTCGGTTCCATTCTCTTTCACACACAGGCTGATATCCTGCTTTTTGAGAAGATGGGCTATACCATCGTTTTGCGAATACGTCATCTCTACCTTTAAATAGGTTTTGAAATATTGCAACCTTTTCTTGTAAACTAAGCCGAATAGTATGGTCCGTAACAATATGAGTTGGTTGTTCTATAGTGCTGCTTTCTACAGAAACAGAATAAGAAATGCCATGCTGATCAAGTATTCTCTTTAACATAGCATTCTCTTTTTCCAATTCTTGCAGTCGCATGGCTAACGAATCATTGCTGTGTTCTTCGGCTTGTTCCATAATCGTTTTTACTTTGATTGTCTGATTGTTTTTTCTGCCACACCAATAGCGTCAAGTGCTAAAGAGTCTTCCCCCTCAAGCGCATCCAATATCTTGTCAGCAAGCCACAATGTTAGCATTTCCTTTTCATCCACATGAAAGTATTTTGCCAACATTATCACCTGACTACGCTTCGCTCGTCTGTCCCCACGCTCAATCTTACTGAACATGGGAGTATCTATTTCTAAGTATGCAGCCAACTGGCGCTGCAATACTCCTTGCTCGTCTCTAAGAGCCCTTATCTTGTTTCCGAATAACATGTTCTACTATTTTAGTCGTTGTCCAAATTTACGATTTCCCAATAGCCACCAAAAGTGGGTGAACCAACTCTTTTCAGAGTACCAGTTTCTCTTAGTTGACGTAGGTTCTTTTCAACTCCTCGTGTAGAGATACCTAACTCCATTGCAATTTGTGGAGCGGTTATTTGGGGATCTTTCTTTATCATTTCTATAATTTTGTCAGATGTTTTCTGACGTGTCCCCGAGCTTTTAAGTTGAGTTCCCGAGCTTTTAAGTTGAGTTCCCGAGCTTTTAAGTTGAGTTCCCGAACTTTCTGGCTTAGTTCCCGAACTTTTGAGTTTAGTTCCCGAACTTTCCGATTTTGTTTCCGAACTATCTGAACACTCTTCATGTATCGGAATAGTAACCAAGAAAGTCAGGCGATCATCTGTCGTTTCAAAGATGGCGCGTGGCGACCCGTTCTCTGCCAGTTTCGTTTGAATTGTAGGAACACCGGTTGAGCGACCTTCTGTAAGGTCGAGTTCTTTCAAGAAATCGCCTAACCTTCGGTTTCGGTAGCGACGGCTTTTCAGCATATCGCCTTTTGCAATATCTTCTTTGGAGATACTTCTATCTGGACCAGGACAATTAAGTATAGATATTCCGCTCGGTTCAATGGTTATCTCTATTGGTTCATGCTGTAAGAAATCTCTATGATATACAGAGTTTACAACAGCTTCCTCAATAGCATCGTATGGATAGTTCCAAAAACGTTCTGCTTCCTGTCTGCCCGACACCTTACGCACATGCTCTTTGAGAACATTGCTCTTGATGTAATCCATTGCCTGTTTTATCATCTGTGGAACACTTCCTTTGAATGTAACTTCAGTGAAATTGTTCGGATCTTTCATTTTTCCGTTAGGGAATGTCACAACATCAATTTGAGTATATGGGAAGAACTTGCTTGGATTCTCGCAGAACATCATGGCTGCCACGTTACGAAGCAAACGATTCTCTTTCGGACCAGTGTAGAGTTCCATTTGGTCAAGAATCGTAGCAAGCGGTGTTGTTATCACCTCATCAGCCAACTTGCTGCCTACCTTGACAAGATAATCACGAAGAAGTACCAATGAAATATCTTCCAACTGTATGTCGCTATTTCCTCGTTCGTCAAAAGGCATACGGTTGGCCAACTCACGCAGTTCAACGAGCACTTCACCTCTTGCCTCTATGCTACTTGTTCCGCTACGAATGTAGAAATACTCCTTTGATCCTTTTGCCGTAACATTCACCGGCACGGAATAAGGACGATAGCTACCAGCTGGACACCAAATTACAATCACCTGTTTGCCGTCCATTTCTTCCACGGAGGTACGAGGCAAATAATATGGAGACATCTTGTTGTTGTACGCAACCATCTCCTGCAAGATGCCATCAATCTTTTCAATTGGCACACCTTCTACAGGACGAATTGCCATACCCGTCTTGTCGTCGGTATCTACACCAACGATGATATATCCACCGCCAAGGTCGTCGAAATCATTAGCGAAGGCACATATACTATGATATATGCTCCCTGGATTCCAACCTTTCTTAAACTCAATGCGGTTAGACTCAATTTTCTGCTTGTTAAGCAGGTCGTTTATGTTTATTGCGAGTGCCATAACTTACGTCTGTTGTATTTTAAATAAGTTCTTCGGATTCTTGGATTCCTTACATTTGCAGCGAGCATTCTCTTGTGGGTACTTGCGGAGGAGATTTCGTTTCAGTTCGAGTTCGAGCATAATCAATACTTCATTCTGTTTCAGTAATATTTATATCTCAATATAATCACTTCTTCGTGATAATGGTAATTCTCTTAAAATAACAGGATGCCCTTCACTTGTCAAAAACAAGGAAACTCTGTTTCCATCAAGCTTGGTTAGGAATAAATGAAAACTTTTGAGTCCATCATCTTCACAAAGCCATTCATCTTTGGGAACAACAAAATATCCATCGCCGATATTGTTATTCTGATAGTCAGATTTCCTTACCACCAAAACATCTACATTTGTGTTATACAATTTAATCATTGTGATTTCCTTTTAAGTTCGTAATAACAATCATATGCTGCTTGTACGTCCGCCATAGCATCATGTTGGTTATTAAAGTGCTTATTGAACAATTTGTAATAAAGTTCATCCAATTTGGGATATTTATATGGCTGACTCATATGTGTATGGAATGACAAATTAGGTATTTTGCATATATTCATACCCATTTTCATCGTGTCAACTACATTGTGATTCTTTGTAGTGAACAATGCATTTTCTATCCCTTTGACTCTGATTATTTCAGCTTTAACCACATTTAAGTCGAAGGAAACATTATGTCCTATAACGATGTTAGAATTACTTAAAACCTGATCTAAGAAACCTATAACATGTTTTCTATCTTCTCCTACTTTGATAGCTTGGGCATTGGCTATTCCATGTATTCTTGCGGATGATTCTGGTATGGAATACCCATCCGGTTTCAAAATCATATTCCGTTTTGCCAATATTCCATAGTTGTCATCTTCAATAATTAATGCAACTTGAACAAGATGAGGCCAATTGTCCAATTCTGTATACGGCAGATTGTCGTTTATTGGTAAACCTGTAGTCTCAGTATCAATAAAACATCTCAAATTCTTAAAGGGAGTTCCCCATATGCGATGTCCTTCTTCATCACATGAGTCATAATTCAAAAAAGGAACAGCATAGATAAATTCATCTTTTGCAAGATTTATGTCGGCACCATAATTACCTATATGGAATCGCAAATCTTGGCAAGACCAACCAATAGACACTCTGTCAAATATAAAACTGCTTAAAGGACGTTGATTTGTATCCAAGATAGCACACTTTATTTCATTGGCAGTACCTAAGAAGTTTCCGACTTTTTTACCTGTATAATTTCCAACAACTATTATTGGATTTTGCTCGCTATAAAAGACTCTTGCATAATCCCATTTAAATGGAATGATTATTTCCTCTGGGACTTTTCCAACAATGTCATAACCTCCATATGAAGGATTTTCTGTTTCTGACAATTTATCGTGTTCTTCTATTACGATTCCTTCTTTCTCTTTGTCAAAATCAAATACAGCTACCCAATTGCAATTTCGTTCCTCATAAGGTGATACTTTCCATCGTTTACAATCTGGTCGCATGTTGTCCCAACACAATATGGACATTGTATTATATAGCGTACGCCCATTGTGATATAAATGAATCTCAACAGTATTTTCATCTATAAACCGAATAAAATCAAATTCTGGAGATTTGAAAATTCCTACTCCGTAACTTTCACAGGCGTAATCGTACTTTAAAATCTGCCATTTATCAATGGTTAATCTTGCAATAAAATAATCATTACCTAATCCGTTTAAATATAGATATTTCTCTAAGTCTAATCTTTTTGAAAGTGCAAGTTGATTATATGAAGAATGTATTTCTATCATATAATCAGATTCATATATTATTTTAGAATCCTCAATAATACATAACTTTCTATAATTCTCTATTTCTACTATAGCAAAATATTCTCCACTAAGCAAGATGCCAAATTCAATGATTTTGTCACATTTATAGCTGAATAAAATTGTCGTCGGACGATTATTGTATAAGCAGTAGTATTCACTTGCTTCATTCTCTTTGCAGTCATACGCATTAGATTCTCTGTTATCAAACACACACCATTCATCATTCCTTTTGCCAATTAAAAAAGAGACTTTGTGCTTTACATTTACTTGTCCTATTGCTGGAATAGAAGTATATCCATCCCAATCATCAGGATAGATATTCTTTGTAAAATAAGTTCCATCATAGAAATCTATAGTTTCTAATATATCATACGGACTGTCATCAAATTCATTTTTTGTGTTTCTAAGATAGTATTTTTGAGATAGAATTTTGTATTTTGAATTAAATTCATCACAAATAAACGAGTATGTGATATTGCCCTTATTATCATATCCATCACATTGCATGTGCTCTCGTTTTAAGACGAAATATACATCTGTGATTTCGAATAATCCATCAGGAGCGCCGCATTGATTTGTTGCTGCTTCAACCAAATCATCATCTGAATAATGCTGGCCTCCTTTTGAATATATGGCATCATATTTACATGGAATAATTTCCTTAAATGCAATTGTTATTGTTTGAGAACTGAAGTGCTTTACAAAGTGTGTATTAACGATACCATATTTGTAACCTTCATAATTATTACAAAGAACAACTATAGAGTAATTGTTGTACAAATAATCTAAATCCTCATATGCAGATGGATTAGATGGATTATAATAACATTTTGATATCTTTGTTATTATTTGATATTTTGTATCTACAATAACTTTTCCATCAAGGTTCACAGTTCCCCATTTCTCGTTTTTACACACAAAATAACCATCTTCTGCCTTATTGATATTGTCATAGATAAAAGGTAATACAATAGTAGCATCAAATCTTAACAATCCCCATTTTTTTGACAATGTGTCTTGTGCCCAAATTACCTTACTTGTATGATATCCAAAACTTAAATAGTTTAATGGTAAGATGAATTCTCCGTGTTTATTAACGATTCCATGTTTATTTTGCTGTGACACATCATAATAGCCAACAACCTCATCTACTGGGAGCACACTATCAAATTCGGCAAATAACTTTTCCCCGAATTGATCAATGACTCCACTAAATATACCATTGATATATGTACTTGCAACTTGGTCATTATAGAAGAACACTTTACGACTATATATTGGTTGTATTACGACTTTACCAGATTTGTCCAAGCACCCCCATGTTCCTCCTGATATAAAGAAACCAGTTAGGTCATCTTCCATTAACGTTCCACCTATATTGAACGGAATATAACCGCATGCATCAATGTCTGGATCACGATGCTGCCCCATTGGTAATAAATTATAGCTATTGGGAAGATCTATCCATGACTTCATGGCCACGGAATTAAGAATGTCATTATCTACAGACATAATTCTCCAATTACCACCAACATTAATCCATAAAACGTTCTTTTCAGAAATCTCCTTTCTTTTTTTCGTTTCCTTCTTTTTTGTATATATATTAGTTAAAGATTCTTCTAATAGATAATCCTCATTATCAGTTGTAATCTTGTATTTGATTGATTTTAGACTAATATTGTCTTTTTTAAAGTCTATTATATATATACCTTTACGCAGTTCTATCTTTAATATGGAATTTGGGAAAGCTTCACCAACTTCTTCAAAATCGCAATAGACAAGGCATTGAATGTCTACTAATATTTTTAATATTGAACTCATACAATTTCCTTTTTGAAACGTCAAACATCTATCTCACAATTAACTCCAGGAATGAGAATATTATATCCATAGGAAGAATTCCAGATTATTTTCATATTCATGAATACTTCTTTCATCATTTGATTGTATATTTTTATTATATGTTATGAGAATAGCTTATTTCATTTATTATATAGTGTTTAATCTGTTGCGTTAACCAAGCAGCGTTATTGATTTTTCTTTCCTCATCGCCTCCTTCGGCACATACGCAGTAGCTACCAAGCACCCATCAAACAACTCAACTACCACGCGCTGCTGCCCTGCAATCCTCGCCACTCTGCCATGAACACCCTTGAACTCACCTTCTGTCACAACGACATTGTCACCCAGTTTGAACTGGATGTTGTTAGAAGTAACATGAATGATATGCGGATTCTTGACAGATGTGAGGCGGATGAAGTTGTTCATGGCTTCATCTCGGATTGTGAGCGGTGGATTGCGGTCGGGATTGCCTTGGCGATGGATGGTGTGATTGAAGTAGTAGCTGAGTAAGGCTCTGCTTTCATTTGCTACTACCTTGTTGTTGTGGAGTAAGGCTTCTACTTGCTCTGCTGATGCATGGACGAATATTAAGGATGGGAGGAGTGGGGTGGTGATGATTCGCTTCTTGCCTTGCTTCCTTACCTCTTTATATTGCAAAGGAACATAACATTCGAGTCCTTTTGCCTCTACAAAGGTCTTTGCTTTGTGAATGCGTCCATATGAAACGCGTAGAACGAACCATTGCTTGTTTCCGGCAGGCACATTCTCTACCGACACCCCATTCCTGGCATCTTCAGAAATGGAGGGCGTACAAGAGGTAAGTCCTGCACTTGGACACGATGAGCCAGTGTCGGATGGCTGCCCATTATACAATGAAGCGTCTGCCTTTGGAGACAGGTTGGTAGTATCTTCCAATGTTGTGCAGAGGTTAGATTAAAACCAATAGACTTATTCTTGATAGAATTGTCATAATGTGACTACAAAGATATGAAAACTAAACAAGAATGGAAAAAGAAAACAATGAAAATATTTGTGTTGTGGAGTTCTTTATTTTATTAGGGCTGTTGGTGGCTGACTGATAGCGATGCATCTGCCAGACCATATACGAAACATCAAACGGTTTTTGGCATAGTTGCCAATAGTAAGAACCTTATAGGTATGCGAACCTATACCTATAGGCGGAGTGCCTTTATAAATATTGCTGACCGCTGGAATGTGTACCTTTGTTCATGGTTGCTTGAATTGGTATTTGCAATAAATATGGGTAACTAAAAAGGCTGGATTCCTCATGATGGAATCCAGCCTAATTATTTTTGCTCAAAATATCTTAGCGTACAGCAATAAAAAGTTTTGCTTGACAGCAATATCCTGTTATATACTGTAGACTGCAGAATGTAAGTTATATACTGCAGAATGTAAATATTGTTTGTTTTCTTACATCCTCATTATTCTTCCCTTATTACCACTGTCACGCCGCGTGCAGCCTGCGCTCCCATTACCAGCGCCTGCTCAATGTCGGCAGTCTTTGATGGTCCAGAGATGAATGTGCCGAGTCCGGTTTCTGGCATGCAGATGCGGTCGTATGCCTCGTGCATGTTGTTCACGATGCCGCTCTTCGGGAGGACGATGACCAGATATTCGCTGATGAAGCAGACTGCTTTCTCCTTCATGTCCTGCGGGATCCAGACGCAACCATTCTCCGCCACTCCAATCTGTCCGTACACCACTCCTACGTCGGTGCCGTTAAGGTCCTGCGCCTCTGCCACGGTGTCGGGATTGATGGTGGCGATGGTGAGTTCTGCGATGTTAGAGGCGATGGTCTTTGCTTGCGGATAGACGTTTCTTACGATGTCGTCGAGCTTTTCGTTCGGCTTAGCCATCACCACTTTGCTGCCCACCGACATGCTCATATCCACAAACTGCTTCACCGTGTCGTCGTACGATATGCCGTCTATCGGTGTGTCGGGCATCGAATACTGTTCGTGTGTGTTGCGTCGCAACTTCTCCAATAGTTCGTCTTTGTATGTCATTGTTCTTTCTGTTCGTTTTGGTTCAGTTTTCCTTTCTTCCACATCGTCTGGAACGACTCATTCGCAAATTTCGGCATTGCGTGTCCCACGCCCCACGGATTGAGTGAGCGTATGTGCGTAAGGTTGTCAGGTATGAGGTTGGCAAGAGGAGCCAGACGCAAGGCTGAAGAATAGAGTAGGGGATGGTTGAAGAGCTCTTCCATTCCCTTTGACATGCACTTCTTCATCGTGTCCGCCTTGTGCAGCGAGTCGAGCTTCTGTCTCCACATATAGACCTGCGAACCGGGGTTCACCTTAGCCGGGCATACGTTGTCGCATGAGAGGCAGAGCGTGCAAGCGCTGACGTTGTCGCTGTAGCGTGACGCATCGTGCAGCATACCAAGGTTGATGCCGATAGGTCCGGGGATGAAGTAGGTGTATGAGTAGCCACCCGAGCGGCGGTATACGGGACAGGTGTTCATGCAGGCTCCGCAGCGAATGCACTTCAGCGTTTCCCAATGCTCGTCGTTGGCAAGGATGTCGCTTCGTCCGTTGTCCACGAGGATGACGTGCATCTCAGCTCCCGGTCTTGCCTGACGGAAGTGTGAGGTGTAGGCCGTTGTGGGCTGCCCGGTAGCAGAGCGGCAGAGCAGTCGCTGGAATACGGCGAGCGACTTGTAGTCGGGCACAATCTTCTCTATTCCCATTGCCACGAGATGTAGCTTGGGCATTGATGTTGACATGTCGGCGTTGCCCTCGTTGGTGCAAACCACGATATCGCCGGTCTTTGCCACACCGAAATTGCATCCTGTCATTCCTGCTCCTGCTTCCATAAACTGGTTGCGCAGATGCTTGCGTGCGCATTGCGTAAGGTATGTCGGGTCGTAATTGCCTTTCTCCGTGCTGATGCCTTTCTCCTCGAACATCTGTCCCACCTCTTCTCGCTTTAGGTGTATGGCAGGCATTACGATGTGGCTCGGTTTCTGATGTAGCAGTTGCAGGATGCGTTCGCCAAGATCGGTCTCCACGACGTCGATGCCGTGATTCTCAAGGAACGGGTTCATGGCACACTCCTCGGTAAGCATCGACTTGCTTTTCACCATCTTCTTTACGCCATGACTCTGCAGTATGTCGAGCACGATGTTGTTAAAGTCGTTGGCGTCCTTAGCCCAATGCACAATGACGCCACGGCTCTCCAGTTGCGTGCTGAACTCCTCCAGATAGTCAGCCAAGTGCGTTATGGTGTGCTGCTTTATCTGGCTGGCATGTTCGCGCAGCTCCTCCCATTCTGGCAACCCTGACGCCATGTTGTCGCGTTTTTGTCTTAACGACCAGAAGGTGGCGTCGTGCCATGTGGTCTTTGCTCTGTTGTCGTTGAAGCGTCGTGCCGCTTCTGAATGTATTGTGCTCATAGTCCTGCTGCTAATATCTCTACCACGTGTATGAATTTTATAGGCTTGTTCTCCTTCTTTGCAATGCCCTGCATGTGCATAAGGCATGACGAATCGGGACCGGTGATGTATTCCGCTCCCGTAGCCATGTGACGTTCTATCTTGTCTTCTCCCATGCGTTTCGACACGTCCGGTTCTTCTACGGAGAACATTCCTCCGAATCCGCAGCACTCGTCCTTTCTCTCCGGCTCACGTATGGTGATGCCGTCCACGAGTTCAAGCAGGTCGATAATCTTGTTGAACTGTGGCACCTGTCTTTCTGAGGGCGACGACAATCCCAGTTCGCGTACGCCGTGACAAGAGTTATGTACGCTGACTATGTGCGGGAAGTGAGCCTTTAGGCTTGTTGGTTTTACGACGTCGTGCAGAAACTCCACCACGTCCATAATCTTCTTTGACGTGAGGCATTCGTGATTGCCCTTGGCAAGTCGTGGATGATAAAACTTGACAAACGCCGCGCACGATGCCGACGGTGCAACCACGTAGTCGAACTCCTTGAAGAGGTCGTCGAAGTGGCGTGAGATGTCCGTAGCCATCTTCTCAAAGCCGGCGTTTGCCATAGGCTGTCCGCAGCAAGTCTGCTTGAGAGGGTAGGTGACGTCGAGTCCGAGGCTTGTCAGGAGCTTGTACGTAGCCACTCCCACTTCCGGATACAATGCATCGACGTAACATGGAATAAACAATCCTATCTTCATAATGTCTTTAAAACTCTATTAGCGTGTAAAAAGTGTTCTTCTTTTTTTGTTGTTTTTATTTGTTGGCAAAAGTAATAATAAAAAATGAAAATGTTTATCCGTTATTATTTATTAAAAGTTAATTTTATGGTGTAACGACTGATGAAGAATATCTTCAAGAGCGGAGAACTTGTTGAAGATTCAGTTACCGAGAAAAACTCGGCAACTGCTGCAGATGGCAAGAACTACATGACAAAGTTCTATAATCTTGACGCAATCATTTCTGTTGGTTATCGTGTCAACTCCATCCGTGCCACTCAATTCCGCCAGTGGTGTACCTATGTCATTCGCCAGTTCTCGCTCCGGGGCTATATCATAGACAAGAAGCGAATGGAGAATGGTTCGTTCATAGGTGAGGACTATTTTGAGTATTTGTTAGCAGAAATACGTGAGATTAGATTGAGTGAACGAAGATTTTACCAAAAGCTCACGGATATATATGCTACAGCTGTTGACTACAATAAGGATGCACCTCTGATTTTGATAAATTCAATTCTTTGCCATTTGATGATATTAAGAATTGATAGTCCTATAACACCCCTGTACGTGAAAAAATCCTCCATATCTCCCAGCATCGCCGTAACACGCACAGTATAAGTACGATAAAGGCTGGCAGATAAGCTCCCGAAAGCGATATCTACCAGCCTATCTGCCAGCCGCAGAGGCGTATCTACCAGCGCAAGCTCAGTCTCAACTTTGTTTCTTCGAAAAAACTTACCAACATAAAAGAAGAAAATGTGAAGGAACATCGGTTGACGGATGAGGTGAAATCTATGGCACACTTTTTGCCAAGACGATATTTGCATTTTTTGACCGCTCAAAACTCGCGAAAAATCAAAAACAAAATCGGTTGCGCGTTTTTTGTGAGTTTTGAGTGTGCAGCGCTAAGCAAATGGTTTACAGAGCGTTGTGGAAATTTGTGTGAAAGTGTGCAGTTTTTGCTTCGTCAAAACCAAACTTATCGTGAGACTTTACCATGTAATAGCTATGCTTTTACTGGGTAAAGTCTCAAGAGTTACATGGTAAAGTCTCACGAAAAGTTTGTAAAACTCGTCGTTTTACACCGAAAAGTCTCATTTTTTATGATCTTCGGGCTGCGAAATCAGATGAAAAGGCGCGCTTTTGAGTATGCAAATCTCCAGAATGAGAGTTTTGGTCGAGGGTACTTGGACTATATTTGCGTCTAAAAACAAGAGGGTAAAAAGCTAAAAAAGTGAAAAATCGCAGATTTTTTACTACTCTAAGCGTGCATCCATCCGTAGCGGAGGTCTCCGGCCTCCGCAGCACCAAGTGGGTATCGTTTGTGAATGTTCTAAACACATGATATCGCTGTAAAACGAACACGAATAGCCCGAATTATACGAATGTAGCATTTTATATATTCGTGATATTCGTGATATTCGTGTTCGTTAAAAAATAATTTGTGTTGTTGCTTGCTGCGGCGGCAGGATACCGCCGCTACGGCTAATTGATTGTTTCCGCTGCTACCGAATCAGCTTAATCTGATAATTGCGCAGCAAGCCGAATCTGCTTCGTTAGCAGCATCAGTTCTTCACGCGCTTCACGCCGTCTACGATGTAGATGCCGGCGGGCAGATCGTTCCATTGCTGGGTCAGCTTTACGCCGTTAAGGTTGTAGATGCCTTGCTTGCGGGCGGGCACGTCGGCTGTCACGGTGCCGATGCTGTTGGTGATAGGCTCGATTATAACCTTCGACTTAAGCAACTCGCCATTCAGGACTACCGCCTTTTGGTCGGCGTCGAACTCCGCACCGACGGGCTGTGTGATGGCGCAGTCCTCAAGGATGAGCTTGCTGATGAGTGAGATAGATCCGCTGCCGAAGCCTTCTGCCTCTACGTAAGAGTTGCGCACGGTGAGCACCTCGCTCTTTGCTCCGATATAACCTGCTATGCCATATCCACCCTTAACAAACAGACTGGTGTTGTCGATGGTTACGGAAGCGCTCTCCATGTCGAGACCGCAGAATCGCTTGCTCGTGAGATGGAGCGAACCGTCGCCGGTGATGGTAGACGTCTGGTTCAACACCATGCTTGCAAGGTCGGCTGTAACGGTGTTGTTGCCAATCAGCTTGACGGTGAAGTCGGAGACAGTCTTGTTCGCAATGCCCGTTCCGTCGGTAGAGTTTCTTTCGATGGTGGCGTTGTCGAGAGTGAGGGTTTTTGTGTCGGGGTCGTAAGATGCGCTGCCGCTCACTCCGTAGATGCTTGTGAGGTCTTTGTAGTTGAGTGTTGTCACCGGCTTGTCGGCGATATAGATGCCGTAGCTGTTGGGTTCGATCACAACTTTGGAGGTTACGGTTTTCCCGTTCACAGCCACCGCCAGCGAATCGGCGTCGTATGTCGCATTGGACGGAATGTCGATGTAGCATCCCTCAAGCTCCAGACCGGCGATGTCGCAGATTGAGCCTGTGGGGCCCGTAGCTTCCACGTGAGAGTTGCGTATGGTGAGCACCTCTTCTGCCACGTTGTCGTTTGCGGATATGCCCCATTCGCCTTCCGCCTCCAACCAGCAGTTGACGATTTCGAGCGGAGAGCTTTCAAAAAGCACGGCGCATCTGTCGTTCTTTATGGTGAGCCTTGAACCGCTGCCGCCCAGGATAGCTGTCGACTCGCACGTGTATATGCCAGCCGAGTTGGTGACATTAATAGTGTTTGTGCCGAGCAACTCTATCACCAGGTATTTGCAGGTTTGGTTATAGATGGCGTTACAGCCATCTGCCTCGATAGTGGCGTTGTCGAGTGTGAGGGTTCTTGTGTTCGGGTCGAAATACGCCTTGCCGCTCACTCCGTTAATCTCGGTGAGGTCGAGATAGTTGTCGCTCGTCACATCTACGCCGGCTACCTTGAAGCCGTATTTTTCTTGCGCCATCACGAATGCTGACGACATCATCATTACTATAAGCACGAGGAATATGCGCATGCTTACTTGTCGGGTTGAGTTGTTGTGTTTCATAATTGTTTAGTTTTTGCCTGGGCAGCCGAAACATACCCAGAGGTTTGTAAATGTTAATTAGGATATTGATTCTGGTGCAAAATTAACTCAGAAAACGTGAAGCGTGTTGTATATTCCTTACAAAAAATAGCCAATAACTATCATTTTGGTGCTCGAGGTGTTAAAGAACTTTAACCGGGCGAGTAGAAGAGCGTAAAAAGTTCGCGAACTGACAAAACGCGTGTGCGTTCAGCGATAGAAGCCTTTGGATGGAATAGTGCAGCGAGTTAGTGAAACAAAGGCGCTTTATCGTTGAAAATTTTTCGTCGCACGGGATATTATTCGTATATTTGCAGCCTATTTGAGGTTTCACCTTTTTAAGATGTAAATAATTCAATATCACCTAATAAATGTCAAAAAGATTTCTAACACTCGCTGCAGTGTTTATGCTTGCAGCCTCTGCTTTTGCCGTTCCGGCGAAGCGTGTGAAGCGTCAGGTGCAGCAGCCTGACGGCTCCGTGCTCACTGTGATGTTGCGCGGCGACGAGAATTTCCATTACACAAGTACCGAAGACGGTCAGCCGCTGGTGCAGCGTGCCGACGGTGCCTACTGCTATGCTACGCTCGACGCTGGCGGCATGCTGACGGCTTCTTCGCAGGTGGCGCACAACGAGGGCAGCCGTGGCGCAGGCGAGCTGGCATTCCTCAGCTACTACTCGACAGAGGCGCAGAAAGTGCGCTCGCTCGGCATGGAGCGTGCGAAGCAGCGCAACGCCCACCGCATGGCGCGTCTTGCGAAGCGCAACGCTATGGACGCTGCGGGCAAGCCGATGATGCGTGAGATTATGGCTGGCGCTACCGGCGGCGAGGGTATCGGCGTAACGGGCAAGCGCAAGGGCCTGGTGATTCTTGTGAACTTCAAGGACAAGCAGATGCAGTCGAAGCACTCGCTGGAGGAGTGGAAGAACTACTTCAACAAGGAGGGCTACAAGAACTATGGCAACAACGGATCGGTGCACGACTACTTCTACAAGCAGAGCTACGGCAAGTTCGACCTTGAGTTTGACGTTGTGGGACCGGTGACGGTTTCTAAGAATATGGATTCTTACGGCGCCAACGACGTTTACGGCAACGACGTCGATCCGGCGGGCATGATTAAGGAGGCTTGCGAGCTGGCTTACGCTCAGGAGAAGCTCGACATGACGCAGTACGACTGGGACGGCGACGGCGCAGCCGATCAGGTCTACGTTATATATGCCGGCTACGGCGAGGCTTCGGGCGCACCGGCTAACACCATCTGGCCGCACGAGTGGGAGTTGGAGTCGGGAGGTTACAGTCTGCGTCTGGGCGGCGTGCGCATCAACACCTACGCTTGCTCGTCGGAGCTGAACGGCGCTTCGGGCACGTACATCAGCGGTATCGGCACCGCCTGCCACGAGTTCAGCCACTGCATGGGCATCCCCGATATGTACGACACGCAGAACGGTGGCTGTTTCGGCATGGACGCTTGGGACCTGATGGACTACGGATCGTACGGCGGCGACGGCTATGCGCCGGTGGGCTACAACACATACGAGAAGTGGGTGAGCGGATGGCTCGAGCCTACTATCCTCAGCGAGCCGTGCTACGTGAAGGACATGAAGCCGCTGGACGAGGCAGAGGAGTCGTACGTGGTGTTCAACGAGAAGAACAAGAACGAGTATTACATCTTCGAGAACCGCCAGCTGCAGGGCACCGACAAGTCGCTGCCTAACCACGGTATGCTCGTGATACACATGGACTACGACCAGAACGTATGGGTTAACAACCAGGTGAACTGCACGTACAACCACCAGCGTTTCACCGTAGTGCCGGCTGACAACAAGTTGACTGGGGAGACCGTGACGGGCGACACATGGCCTGGCACAACACGCTCTACGGAGCTGACCGACACATCGAAGCCTGCTGCTACGCTCTTCAACGCCAACAGCGACGGACGCAAGTTCTTAGGCAAGCCGGTGACGGAGATTGCTGAGAAGAACGGCAAGATCTCGTTCACGTTCATGGGCGGTCTCTCGCTCTCAGCGCCGCAGCCGGAGCTGGTAGATATGACAGAGACTGCGTTCACGGGTGGCTGGAACACCGTGGAGAATGCGGAGAGCTACACCATAGAGCTGCGCGAGAAGAGCGCTCAAGGTTCTGCTGACGAAGCGCTTATGCTGAGCGAGGATCTGAGCACATGGGGCGCTAATCTCACAGCCGACGGCACAATCGACATTTCGGGTGCGCTTGACAGCAAGATGCAGAACGTAGGCTGGACGGGCGAGAAGGTGTTTGAGTGTCCGGGCTGCGCAAAGCTCGGTTCGTCGAAGAAGCAGGGCAACCTCACTTCGCCGCTCATCACCGACCACTCGGCTACGAGCGTTACGGTAAGACTCTCGGCGAGCGCTTATGGCAGCGATGCTGCTGAGGCTACGGTGTCGCTGCTCGACAAGGAAGGCAGCGTTATCTCGGAGGAGACGGTAGGCGTGGACGGTACGCTGACAACAGTGGTGCTTGCGAACGCTAACATGGACGATTATAAGGTGAAGGTGCAGCCGAAGAAGCGTGGCTACGTCTTCTCTATTGGCATCTACGACGGCGACTTCTCGGCTGAGGACTTCCAAAGCATGGGCGTGGCTGAGAAGGCTGTGATGAAGGCTTCGGCGCAGCGCTTCTCAGACATCAAGTCGACATCTTATAAGTTTGAGGGTCTGAACGCTGGGGCTACATACCAGTGGCGTGTGTGTGCTGTTGCTGGCAACGTGCTTTCGAAGTGGAGCGACTGGCAGACTGTTGACCTCAGCAAATGGAGCACTATCGACGGCGTGACAGAGGACGCAACGCAGATGGCTGCGGACGATGTGGTGAAGGTGTTCTCTTCGGTAGGCACACAGCTCGGCACGATGACATACGGCGAGTTCTGCGGCAAGAATATGCCGAAGGGCGTGTATGTAGTGAAGGGCGAGAAGGGTGCGCTGAAGGTTGCGAAGTAAAGATTTATTAGTAGCGGAAACTTTCTGCTACGGATAACAAAAAATGCTGCCTGGCAAACTTGCCGGGCAGCATTTTTTGTAACTATTATTTAAAAACTATGAATGCGAAGGTTGCAACTTTTATACTTCGACGGCGCTTGCTGCAATCTTCTTTTGCTTGAGGGCGTCGATAATTGTCTTGACATTTTCCTGCGTGTCCTCAACTGGGATGGTGTGCTTCTTAGCCTTCATTATGTTGTTGAGCGCTGAGGGCGAGAGCTTGTAGCTCGAGCGGCAATACCTGCTGACGATGTTTAGTATGTCGGACTTCTGTGCGTTTGTTATCTTGCCCAGCAGGAGTATGTTGTACTTCATTTCGGGCTGCTTCACTTCCTCTGTCTTCGGCTCTTCAGGCTTCTGCTCCTCCTTCTTCTCTTCCTTTTCGGACTTAGGTGTTGTGGGAGTAGCAGGCTTGTTTTCGGTAGGTTGCTCTGTGGGCTTTGGCTTCTCTGCTGGTGTTGGCTCGGGCAGCACTTCGGGCTCGTCGGGCTTCACCTCAACGAGTTGGTTGTTGAAGATTTCGAGGAGTTTCGAGATGCCCATCGGCATATCGGCTGAAGTAACGCTGAGATTGATGTCGATGCAGCGCTTGTTCATGTACTCGGCTTTCGTCTCCTTGCTCACTTCGGCAGAGTCGCCAGGCGCAGAGTATTTGGCTTTCAGAGAGAGTTTTCTTGTGTCGTGATTCATCCGGCTCTCTGTTACGGTGGCCTGAAATGTGAGGTCGACGCGGTCTATCTGCAGATAAGGTACGGGCACGATGAGGAGCAGCGGCATGACGATGCGATGTACTTGTCCTGCGGACTCGAAGTAGAACGAGACGGTGACGGGTTCGAGGCTGGAGTCGTCGTCGCCAGCCTGTGTGAATACCACCTCGTTGAGGTATTGTAGTGTGGCCTGCGCCGCTTCTTCTTGCGCGTTGACGCAGGCTGAGAGCGGAGCGCCGAGTATGCGGTTGAAGTCGAGCTCTTGAAGAAGGCTTTCTTGGTTGTCAACGGGTAGAGCCATATTTTTTGGTTTAGAGGGTTATTGTAAAAAATATTATTGTTCTTATAGGGTGTTGTTGGGCGTGTCGGGCGGCGTTGCAGAGTGGAGCGGTCGGATGCTCATGCCGTTTGCGGCGGCAATCTGCAGCAGTCGGGCGAGTCCGGGCGATGGTTGCTGCGCTTCTGCCTTTATCTCTACACGTATGTTGTTGCGCAGGTCGTACTGAGAGACGGCAGACTCCTCGAGCTGCTTGTTGGATGGCGAGAGCGAGACCTTCAGTCCCTGCAGTCGGTTGGTCTTAGAGGACATGATGCTGACGAAGAAGCTGAGGTTGGCGTTGTCAATCTGTAGGAACGGCAGCGGCACGAGCGAGAGCAGCGGCACGCGCATAGTGTAGTTTTGTCCGTTCATCTGCAGAGCAAAAGCCACCATGACCGGCTCTGAGCGTTCGCCGTTGTTGCAGAACGCCTCACGCCCGATCATCTCCATCGCCATCTCCGTTGCCTTTTGCTGTTCAGTGTTGCATACGGAGAGCGTATTGCGTATCATCTCGGAGAGCCAAAAGTTGTCGTGCTTTTTTTCTTGTTCGTCCATTACTTATTGCGTTTGCGTTCGTTTTCTAATACATAACCGACAAATTCTGTAAATACCGTATCAATAGCTCCATATTTGCGATAGCCATTGGGTAGATTGTTGTTAAAAGGTTCGCCATGACCATACCATCCGGCGTAGCGTGGTTGGAAATTCTTCAACTCGTATTCCAGTATGCTTTTAGCTTGTCTCGACTTTATATCATTCGGATATATCTTCTTTGCAGTGCGCAGAGCAAGCAACAGATGCATTCGCATCCAATCCTTCTTCGTAGCATATCTGAGTAACTGTTCTTGGCGTGCAATATTCCAACTGATACTTTGAGTTGAATCAAAAGTACATTCAGGATGAGGGTTTCCTCTTTTAGTTGAAGGTAGAGCAAATGGACTATATGGGTTAATATGCATTCTGCTCATGCGGTTTGCAAATCTGACCCTCTTTTTGGGGTCAATCTTTTGATACCATTCTCTTTCTTGCTCTGCTCTCTTCTTTTGCTCTTCCTTTTCTATAAGCTGTATTTCGATTTTTTCTTGCTCTTGCTTCTTTTTCTCTTCCTCTTCTTTTTGTAGTTTCTCGAGTCTTTCTTGCTCTTGCTTCTTCTGCAGTTCAGCCTCTATGCGCATTTTTTCGAGTCGTTCTTCTTCCTTCTTTCGGGCTTCCTCCTCTCTGCGCAGTTTCTCAAGTCTTTCCTGCTCTTCCTTCTTCTTGCGTTCCTCCTCTTGCTTTCTCAGTTTTTCTTGTTTCTTCAGTTCTTCGTTTTTTCTCTGCTCTTCACGTTCAGACTTTTGCTTTTTGTATTCAGCCAAAGCATGCACAAGAGCTCCCACCATACGCTCTTTCTTGTTTTTAAGTTCGAGGCGTTTGCGTTCAGCTTCTCGTTTCATGTCCTCCACCTGCTGAGGCGTGAGCGTATCGTGCACAATGAGATTGTTTGTGAAGAATTCGAGCATCTTCGCCATGCCAGAAGGCATAGAGCTTGTTGAGGCGCGTACATTGATGCCCATCTTGCTCTCAACAGATACCGATTGCTCGTCGTCCTCGGTGCGTGTATAGCCTTCCGTAGCATATTTTGCCTCCATCTTTCCGTCGTCGCATGCAGTGATATCCGCTGTGAAGTTCAGGTCGATATAGTCGATGTGCATATATGGAATAGGCACGATGGTCATAAGCGGCACTGTCATGCGTGTTTTCTCTCCATTCATTATGAATGTAAAGGTGACGGTGATTGGCTCGACACCTTCCGGGTCGAGTCCTGAGTTGGTCATTGTAAAGCCGCGTATGAAGTCGATGGTGGTTTGCGCAGCCTCTGCTTGAGCACGTACGCACGCAGCCAGCGGACCGCCTATGATGTTTCCAAAAGGAATGGAATTGAGGGCGCTCGCGACCTTGCTACCAGAGTTTGTATTAGGTCCATCTGCCATAGTCTGTAGTATTTATCGTTGGAAAGAACTTGCCTTGTTCAGGTTTTGCTGTGCATCGTTTACGTTTTTCAGTATCTCCATCGCACGTTTCGATTCGTTGCGGTTTATAGTGAGTGTCAGACCGCAATGCATACAGTGAAGTCCGCTTGAATAAAGCAGTTCGGGGATGGATGTAGGAATGAATGCTCCACACTGCGGACAGTTGAGTCCTGGGGTCTTTTGCTGATTGTTGTTCATCATAGCTGAAAGTGTTAATGGTTTTTGTTATTAATTTGTTAGTTCTGTTTATCCACCACCTTGATAGTGTTCTCGGTGGCTTGTAGCAGACCGCGCATGCCGTCGGGCAGCAGCACCGGTTCGAGTTTTATGTGCACCTTCACGTTCGTCATCTTCTGCATCGAGGTGGATTCTTTCGTTGTGGTCTTTCCGCTGCGTAGCAAAGGATTTCTCTTTATCTGCGTGCTTTGGTTGCCAATTCGTACACGAATACCTGCAAGCGACTTGATTTTTTTCAGCAATATTTCTTGTTCTTCCTTGCTGAGGTCGTCGATGCTTGTCTTTTTCTTCTTTTGGTTGTAGATAGGGTAGTTCTTCTCGAATTCCTTCACATCCTGCTTTGTCGCAGTAGAAATGTCGATTTGCGCTTCGATGTCGAACGTAGCTTCTGCCACACGTAGCAAAGGTAGCGGCAACAGCGAGAGTTTCGGAATAGACACTATTTGCTCGTGTCCGTTAGAGTCGGTCATCTCGAAGTCGACCATCTTCAGCCGTTCGTGTCCGTTCGAACCGTTCGCAGGTTCCAGCGCATACGTACGCAACACATCCAGATAATCCTCGGCTGCTTTCTGGTCGGCTGCGATAGTCGACTCAATCAATGCGCTCAGCATGTCTGCCAAGTTCATATCAGTCGAATCGTTAAATTCGGCTGGCAGTTGCGTATTCTCCACATTTTGGTTGTTGTCAATATCAGCCATAGTCGTATTATCAGAGGTTTTATGTTTCAGAAATCTTTACGCCGTTGCGCGTAGACACCTTCAGCGTGATGTTGTGTATAGCGCTCTCTGGCAGTTCTGCCAGCTGTTCGGCGTCCACAATCACGTCCAACGCCTTTATTTCGTCTTCCGACTTTTCTTCGAACAGTTCGCAAGTGTCTTCGATTGCGAAACGGAACGACAACTCAAGGTCGCCGATTGTCACGGCGGGCAGATTGAGCTGGTGCATAACGCCCGCTTCGCGATACTGGTCGGCGAGCGACTCTGTTAATAGGTTTGCCTGGTGCTGCGCAGACAGAACGTCGCGCAGCACTGAGGCTATTACATCTTGTAGTCTTGCCATACTTAAATGGGTTTTTATGATACAAATACAATGCGAGTCAGTTCGCCGGCGGAAACCATGTAGACACCTTTAGCCTTGAAGATAAGCAGCATTTCGTCGCCACTCTCCAGCATGTCGGGCTTTGCTTCGCCTTCAATCGGGTCGCAGGTGACGTCCGTCGGTGCGTAAGCGCCTTTGCCGTTGCGGTATGATACAGATATGACTCCGTAGTTGTTCACGAGCGATATACGATCTGCCGAAACTTGCAGCGTTCCCTTCGGGTCGATCACTTCTGTCGAGTCGTCGAGCACTCCAAGCAATCGGTCGATGCCGCGTGGCATCTCGCCTTCGCTGGCTGTGATGCTGATGTCCATCGTTGTCTCCACGCTGTAGCGCGAATCGCGAGTTGCGCCGGAGTCTTTCTTCGACGAGTAGCCGACTGACATTGTCGGTGTCGTAGATATCGTAGGCTTAGCGCCAGCAGCACTTGCTGTGGGTTTGTTTGACGAAGTAGAGGGATTATCTGTTGAAGCAGCAGGCTCGTCACCCGTTTTTTCGTTATTGCCTTTCGCAGAAGATTCCTTAGCCGGTTTTGCCGAAGCTGCCGACTTGCTGCCGTTGTCTGTTGATATTCCGGCGTTGATGGGTGTGCCACCGCTGCCTACCGATGCAACAACTCCAGACATCGCGTTCACCTTAGCCTTGAACGTATAGCTCATCGTAGAGATGGAGAGGCGCGGAACCGGCATCAATGTGAGAAGCGGCACACGCATCTTCACCTGCTTGCCGTCGCGGAAGAAGTTCATCGTAACGTATGTTATCTGTCCTTGTCCGTTTTCGTCCACCTTTATGCCTTCTTCGCGTATGTAGCTAAGCGTTTCCTTTGCCAGGTCGCGCTGCGCCTTCACAGCAGCACGGAGCGGATTGCCGATAAGTTCGTCGAAAGAGATTTTGCCCAACAGATTTATAGAGTCGGAAACGAAAGCTTTGTCAACCTGCACTTCGTTCAGATCTTTCATCTGATCGCCTAAGGAATTGTCTTTTCCTGTATTACTTGTAGTTTTCCAAGCATCTATCCCTTCTTCAACTGCTTTTCCAACACTGTTTCCTATCTTATTGGCAAGGTCGTTTTTATTTTCCTTATTAGGATTTTCGTCTTCCTTATTGTTTACGTCAGGCTCTTCTCCTCCTTCAGTTTCTTGACTTTGACTTTTATCTTTGTCATTGTCATTGTCATTGTCTGTATGAGGAGTCTGCGGATTCTCTTCCGTAGGTGGTGATGATTCACCTCCCGGCATCAAATCATTGTTGATATTCTCATTATCTGACATAGTCGGTTACTATTTAGTTACGTTAATGACCAGCATTCTTTCGCCAGCCTTTGCACAATAGAATCCCTCGTTCTTGAACACACACAGAATGCCTGAGTCGTCAGCTGCCTTTTGTAAGTCAGTAGATGTCAATTCTTTTGCAGGTTTAAAGTCCTCATATTTACATACCTTGATATCTTGTGGAGCGTAGTACCCCTCTGTATTCTTGTACGAAATATAAGTGCTGCCGCCATCCTTCAGGCTTACCACCTGGTTAGACACGTTCAGCTCACCCTTTGTGTTGATAGAGTCGATAGAGGTGTTCAGCATTTCTAACACTTTAGCCATGCCAGCCGGCATATCGTCCTGACCCGCCTTAACGTTCACGTCCATGGTGTACTCCACACTGTACTTAGATTCGCGTGTAGCGGTTGAGTCCTTCTTACTCGATATGCTTGTGCTCAATTCCAGACTCGATTTCACAATGCCTATATTGACACTGGTGTTCGATTTCATTCCCATCTCCATAGCGGTCGACTTCTTGTCGGTCTGCGATGTGGCAGATGCCGCCGAGATGCGCGCCTTGAAGGCGATGTCAATCTCGCGAATTGCCATGTATGGAATAGGCACAATTGTCAGCAATGGCAGACTGAGAGTCACCGAATGTCCGTCTTTACGGTATTCGAAGTTCACGTATATAGCCTTTTTCCCGCCGTCTTCAGTGTCTGTGAGTCCTACGTCTCGTATGAACTCCCACGAGGTTAGCGCCGCTTGTTTCTGCGCTTCGACACAAGCAGAAAGCGGTCCGCCGATGAGAGTGCCAAAAGGTAGTGACTGTAAGGCATTGTTCGCGACGGTAGAAGGTGTCGTATCAATCTTTGCCATAACCTTTAGAGTTAAATGTTAACGAATAGATGCTCTTTTTGTGAGGCATCGTGAACAAATATGCAAAGGTTTACTCTTGTTTCAGAACCCTGATGCTTACCTTCTGAACATCGCCACATGATATGGTGTATTCTTTGTCCGATGGGGAAAGCATAAACTCTCTGGTCTTGTCCATCGTGTTTACTTCACCATCACCGCCGCCATTGTCACACTTGATGAATGTCGGGTCATACAAGCCTTCTGGAGTCTTGTACTGAGCGATAACCTTAACCTTTTGATATTTGCCTTTGTCATTCGGGTCTTTCTCTGCGTAGAACGTTGTGTCGTTCACGCTCAGTTCGCCGTCGGGTGAACAAAGGTCCATAGCTGCTCCGAGCATCTCGAGAATCTTTGCCATACCAGCAGGCATCGACTCTTGACTTGCGTGTACTGCAACGTCGATGGTAGCTTCTACGCTGAACTTAGAGTCCTGCGTGCCCTTAGAGTCGCGTTTTGTAGAGAATGAGGTGTTTATTTTGGTTTCAGTCTTTTGTCTATTTAAAATGAAACCTCGTCTGCTATTGCTCTTTGTGTTTCTGTCTTGTTTGTTCTCTACAGAAGACTTGTCCTCGTAAGATTCGCATTCTACACCATTGACTGTGGCTTTGAAATTAATGTCAACGCTGTTGATGGCGATGTAAGGAATAGGAACAAGAGCAAGCATTGGTACGTTAATAACCACCTTGCGACCATTCTGAATAAAGCTGAAGCTAACATAGACAGCCGACTTTTCGCCAGTCTCCTTGTCCTTGTTCAAGCCGACTTTAGTAATGAAATCAACAGATGTTTCTGCTGCTTCTCTTTGTGCATCGATGCAAGCTCTAAGCGGACCGCCGATAAGGTTTTCAAACGGAAGTCCCTGCAGTGTACCGATAGATTTGTTTGCTACATCCATAGGTTTAAGTTTTAAAAAGTTATAGGTTCTTTGCTTAGACCTATTGACAAGATTGAACCATATAAATTCTTGCCAAGTCTGTTTGTGTTAATGTTTTTTTGTGTCGTGTTGTTAGGGTGTTTGTTATGAGAGTCTTACTTAGCTGCGTACGCCTTGTAAGCGTTGAGCAGCTTTGTGTCGTACTGGTTCTTGGCGTATTCGCTTCCGTTGTATAGACGTGCGAAGGTAGCCCACTTCTTTGCTTGTAGTGCGGCGTGCATCTGCGGGTTCTTTGTTATGAATCGGCAGAATGCGAGCAACTGACTGCGTTCGCTCTGGCACATAGCGCTTACGAACTGCGCTACGGTTTTGAATCCGCAGAGCTGATACTGGAAGCCCATAATCTGGAACATTCCCCAACTTGCCGAAGCGTTGGCTGCGTCGGCGTTTATCTTGCGTGCCTGCTCGAGGCGAGCGTATTCGCCGATGCCACCTTTGTAGTGGGTCTTTGTCCACTTCGGGTAGAGTATGGAGGCGTTTGCTGCCTGGTATTTGGCAGGATCTATTTTGCGCAGCTGCAGCTGTCGCCAGAAGATATGACCTTCAAAGAGTAGTTGCGGCTTGCCTGCGGCGAGGAATCCTCCTCGTCCGGCTGTCTCCACTTTCTGCACCGACTTGAGCGCTGCTGTCTCGCAGTCGAGTAGGAGAGCGGCTAATCGGAAGTCGTCTTCAGTGAGTCGTGCGGCTGCCGGGCGCTGATGGAAGAAGAGCGCCTGCCATGTAGAGTAACCGACGATGCCGTCAGCTACGAGTTGTAGACTTTGCTGGAATGCCTTTACAGCGGCGAGTGTGCCGGGGCCGAATGTTCCGTCAGCGGTTAGCTTGTTACCAATACGGTTGAGTTCTGTTTGTAGTATCTTTACTGCGGCGTCACGCATTCCGAGTTTTAAGGTTTTCATAGTGGTTGTGGTTTTAATTTAACGTTTTTGTGTTTGGTTGGGGCAAATATAGCGAAAATATGAACGTAAAAAAATAAAAAAGTGAAAAAATAAAAAGATTTTAAGTTTTTTTGGGAGTTAGGATGAAAAAATCCGTTTAATCGGGTTAATCGGTTGTTTGGTTGAGGTTGTTTAACAACGGATTAAGCGGATTAAGCGGATTTTCTTTGTGGTTGTAATTGTGGGGTGTGGCAACGGCAGGAATGCCGTAGCCTCCTACGGGGTAGGCTCTTATGTTACTTCACGACGATTTCGTCGGTGAAGAGCCATCCACCGTCCTCGGTAGTGCTGCCCTGCACGCGGATGTAGCGTGTGGTGGCGTTGCCCTTCCATGCGAAGTTGCGGAAGCCGAGCTGTATGTCGCGGTCGACGGGAGTAGACTTGCTGTAGACTTCCTTGAAGTTCTTGCCGTCCTCGCTGAACGAAATCTTGTACTCAGACGGGAAGAACACCCATGCGCCGTACGCCTGCATGAAGTCGGCAGCCACAGATGAAATCTTCTGCACCTTGCCGAGGTCGATGGTGAGGTCGAGGCAGTAGCCCTTGTTGCCGAGGAAGCCCTGCCATTTCTGGTCTCCGTATGTCCATCCGCCGTGCTGTCCGTCTACGAGAGTCTTGTCGCCCTGCGCCTTGTACTTGTCCTCATAGCGGTGGTTAAATGTGATGTTGCAACCGAGCGCCTTGTGCTTGGTAGTCTTGAACGACTCTGGGCGTTCGCCGCGCTCCTTCTTGAGGTCGAAGGTGTTGACGCCCTGCTTGTGCAGACGCTCACACTCCACCATGGCACGCTTGCGGAACTCGGGGTAGTTCTTTGTCTTTGTGCCGTTCCATCCGATTTCTGCGATAGCCAGAGCACGCGGATAGAGCATATACTCTACATGCTCTGCTGTAGGCACATATTCGGTCCAGAGGTTAGCCTGCACGCCGGTGATCTTGTTGCGTACGTCCTCGGGCAGAGTGCCGCCAGGCACGTAGCTGTATACCTTTTCGAGCGGAAGGAAGCCGCCGATAGCCTCAGGCTGAGTGTCGGGAGCGTCCTGATAGTAGTCGAGATACCAGTAGCCGCTGGGCGAGAGCACTACGTCGTAGCCGTGGTCGATAGCCTCCTGCGCTTTTTCGAGACCGCGCCACACCATCACGGAGGTGTTCTTCTCGAGGTTGCCGGCTATGACTTCGTCCCAACCTACGAGCTGTCGTCCGTGTTCGGTGAGGAACTTGCCGAAGTGGGCGATGAGGTGCGCCTGCAGACCGTCCTTGTCTGTGCCGAGTTCCTTCATCTTCTGCTGGCAGAGCGGACAAGAAGGCCATGAAGCCTTGTCAGCCTCGTCGCCACCGACGTGGATGTATTTCGATGGGAAAATGTCCATCACCTCTTTCAGCACGTTCTCGAGGAAGTCGTATGTAGCGACGCTGCCCGGGCAGAAGTCCATCTGCTTGTAGGGTTCGTGCGTGCAAGAGAGTTCGGGGTAGGCGGTGAGCACCTCAGCCGAGTGGCCCGGCATCTCGATTTCGGGCACGATGGTGATGCCACGCTCAGCGGCGTAGCTCACGAGGTCGCGCAGCTCGTCCTGAGTGTAGTAGCCGCCGTAAGCGCCAGCTTCGCCCTCGTGCATATACTTGCATCCGAGCTTGCTCCACTCCTTCCAGGTCTTTCCTTCGCGCCACGCAGCGAGACTGGTGAGACGCGGGTATCGCTTTATCTCGATGCGCCATCCGGCAGCGTCGGTGAGGTGGAGGTGGAGCCTGTTGAACTTGTACTGCGCCATGACGTCGATCTGCTTCTTGAGGAACGAAATGGGCTGGAAGTGGCGCGACACATCGAGCATGAGCGAGCGCCACTTGAAAGCCGGAGCGTCAACGACGTCGCAAGCCTGGATGGCGTTCTTCTGCTTCAGTTGGTTTATGGTCTGCCAAGCGAAGCGGAAGCCGTCGGCAGAAGCGGCGCTGATGAGCAGCGTGTCCTTAGTGACGTGGAGACGGTAAGCCTCGGGCGATGAAGCGCCGTCGAGACGTGTGAAGCGCACCACCTGACGAGCGTCGTCTGCGGTGTTGGCTGTGAACTGTTTCGAGTAGATGTTCTCTGCCTCGGCGCCAACCTCGTTGACAACCTTCAGCTTTGCGTCGGTGCTGAATGCGCCCTTGCCCGCAACGAACGACTGCGGCTTTGGGAGCAGCGACTGCGCAGAAGCGGCAGAGGCTGTGAGGATGCAGCCGAAGAAGAGGGCTGCTAATGATTTGTTTGTCATCTTTGTAGCGTAAGTTTTTAAAAGTTATACAGGGTGAGAGTTTCTTATTTGTCGAGGAAGTAGGCAGCGTATACCAGCGCCAGCATGAGAGCGGCGATTATCGACACCACGACGAACATTATTCGTGCGTACTGCTTCCTTCTGTGTATAGCGCGCAGATTGTTCTCGCGGAAGATGTCTATCTCGTCGCGGCGATCTCTGCGGCTGTGCTTGTGTTTATGTTCAGGCATCGTATGAGAGTTTTTAATTGTTTGACAAATCAAGAAAAGCGTTTAAGGCCGTGTGGAGTTTAGAACTTCACGTCGAGCTGCAGGTCGAACATGTTATAGTTCGACTTGTTCAGGCTGCGGTCGTTGACGCGCGCGTATTCGGCAGCCACCATGACGTGCTTGCCAATCCAGTAGTTGGCACCGATCTCGTACTGAGTCTTCGAAGTGTGCCAATCGGCTTGCGGACGGTAGAGGTCGTAGCGAGCCTTTGCATAGAGTTTCTTGCTGATAACCGGCGCAATCATGAGCGCGTAGAAACCGTCAGCCTTGTCGCCAGCAGCGTAGTTGATAGTGCAGTCGGTCTCCTTTCCCGAAGCGTTAGACGTCTTGAAGCCGTAGCCCTGACTGTGGATATACTCCGAACGCACGGTCCAGTCGTGGGCTGCATACTCGGCGCTGATGGCATAGCGGTTCTTCTCGAGCGAGCGCACGCCGTTCTTAGCTACAGCGTTTCCGTTAGCGTCTACCTCAGTCCATGTGCCCTTGCGAGCATACGATCCGGTCCATCCGAAGGCACCGATGCGCAGACCCTTCACGGGAGCCACCCATACGCCGCCGATGACGTCCTTGCGCTGGTCTACATCCTTCATGTTAGTGCCCTGACCGTTGAAGACGCCCACCTGATAGTGGAGGTAGTGGTGTCCGTCGGCTGCCTTGAGCAGATCGCCCTGCAGCTGCACGCCGATGTCGCGTCCGTTGCTTGAGTGCTCGCCGTTGCGGTCGCTGAATCCGGCGAGCTTAGTGATGCTCTGCGAGTAGCTCATGAAACCCTGCGTAATGGGGTGCATGGGGTTCTCGAAGGTGAACGGACGCTTGAACTGACCCGCCTTCACCTTGAAGGCGTCGTACTTCTGCCACTCGGCGAATGCGTCCACCATTCGTGGCGCCACGGTGAGGTTAGAGGTGTTGCCGTTCACCTGCAGCTGTGCCTTCCAGTAGAAGTCGCCTGCGAGTCGTCCTTCGAGCGCCATACGCACCATGCGTATGTTGAACGAGTTGATATCCTTTTCGCCTTTGTTGCTTTCCTTGTCGCTGTACTGATACTGCGACATGATGTAACCGCTGAACTTGATGTCGCTGAGCACCTTCAGCTTAGCTTCTTTCTCTTGTGCTGACACACTGCCGAAAGTGAGAGCGGCGAGTGCGAGAGTTGCTAATGTTTTCATTATGAGTTTTGATTTTTACAGTTTTTCTTCCAAAAGAACTACGTTCTCCACGTGCGGCGTATGCGGGAACATGTCCACCGGCTGCACCGCCATCACCTTGTACGCCACATCGAGCGCCTGCAGGTCGCGTGCCTGCGTAGACGGGTTGCAGCTGACGTATACGATGCGCTTCGGGTGAGCGCGCAGGATGGTGTCTATCACGTCCTGGTGCATACCGGCGCGTGGTGGGTCGGTGATGATTACGTCGGGGCGTCCGTGCTTCTCGATGAACTCGTCGTTGAGGATGTCCTTCATGTCGCCGGCGTAGAACTTGGTGTTGCTGATGTTGTTCACCTGAGAGTTCACCTTTGCGTCCTCGATAGCCTCAGGAACGTACTCGATGCCTATCACCTGGCGCGCCTGACGAGCCACGAAGTTGGCGATGGTGCCCGTACCGGTATAGAGGTCGTACACCAGTTCGTCGCCGGTGAGCTTGGCGAAGTTGCGAGCCACCGAATAAAGGTGATAAGCCTGCTCGGTGTTGGTCTGGTAGAAACTCTTCGGACCAACCTTGAAGCGCAGGTCTTCCATCGTCTCGAAGATATGGTCGTTGCCCTTGAACACAGAGAGGTCGAGGTCGCCGAAGGTGTCGTTGCACTTCTGGTTGTCGACGTACATGAGCGACGTTATCTCGGGGAACTTGTCGGCGATGTGCTGCAGCAACGCCTTGGCGCGCTGTTCATCGCCCTCCTCGTCGTAGTGGAACTGTATGAGCACCATCCACTCGCCCGTGTTCGAGTTGCGTATCATGATGTCGCGCAAGAGACCGTGCTGTTGTCTGAGGTCGAAGAAGGTCATGCCGGTAGAGAAGGCATAGTCGCGTATGGCGTTGCGAATCTTGTTGTGCAGGTCGTCCATGAGCCAGCACTTCTCGATAGGCAGAATCTTGTCGAAGGCTCCGGTGATGTGGAATCCGATGCCGTTCATGTTGTCGAACTGCGTGCCCTCGGCAATCTGCTCGCGTGTGAGCCATCGCTTGTTGCAGCAGCCGAACTCCAGCTTGTTGCGGTATTCCTTGATGTGCACCGAGCCCATGATAGGCATGAACTCCGGCAGCTCTATCTTGCCGATGCGTGTGAGCTGGTCGAACACCTGCTTCTGCTTAGCCTTCAGCTGTTCCTCGTAGGGCAGGTTCTGCCATTTGCATCCGCCGCAGATGCCGAAATGCTCGCACATCGGCTCTGTGCGTACGTCGCTCTTCTTGATGAAGCGTATTACTTCCGCCTCGCAGTAGCTGTGCTTCTTCTTGCGCACCTGCAAGTCAACCACGTCGCCGGGTACGGCGAACGGCACGAAAACAACCATGTCGTTGACGTGTGCCAGTGATTTTCCTTCGGCAGCAACCGCCTCAATAGTTACGTTCTCGAGTATTGGTAGTGGTTTCTTCTTTCTTGACATTATTATATATGTATTGTTTTAAAGTGCAAAATTAGAAAAATAATTTGAGATTTTAAAATAATATACAAAAAGTTGGAATAAGAAGAGTGAATTGCGCAGAAAAACAAACAGTAGGAGGCTACGGCATTTCTGTCGTAGCCTCCTACCATTAGTATTGTTACCTTAAAATTACTTGACGCCCAGTTCGGCGATGCCCATTGCCTCGCCTGCTACTACCATACGCTCAGCGCGCAGCTTTATGTAGCGTGTCTTTGTAGCGTTGAACGATACGGTCTGCAAGATAGGGTTGTTCTGCAGGTTAGAGAACTCGCCGCTCTTCAGCACGCGCTCATTGCCGCCCTTGGCGTCGCACGCCGCGATGGTGTATGTATGGATGAGTCCGCGTCTGCCTTCGCTCTGGTCGGGCAGATACTGCAATGAGGAAATCTCCTGCTCGCTGCCAAGGTCGATGAGCACTTCATTGCCGTTGCAGAACCAAACCGTCTGCGGGTTGCGGTCGGTAGCCTTCTCCCACTCAGCCTTGTCGGCGCCGAGGATAGAGAACGGCAGAGACTTTATAGCCTCGGCTGTGGGGTTCCATGTGAGCTGTGCGTCCTTTCCGCCGTAGTAGATGCCCACGTTGTTGAGGCAGATTGGTCCGCGCGAGTCGATGATGCGCACGCGCACGCTCTTTGCCTCTACGGTGCGGAAGCGCAGCAGGCGCTTGTAGCCGATGGTTGTGGTCTCCTCGCCCTGCTCAACGCTGCGCCATGTCTTGCCGTCGAGATACTCCACGGCGAACTTCTTCACGCGCTGTCCGAGCGGTATGTACTCCTGCAGCATGATGCGGTTCATGAGCTGTGGCTTCTTGAAGTCGAACGTGATGGTAGCCGATGTGACGCCGTCGGCAGTAGCCCAGTAGGTGTCCCACGAGTCGTCGGTCATTGCCTTCGCTGTGAACTCGCCGCCGCGCTCGTTGCTCACCTTCGGCGTCAGTCCAGCCACGAGGTTGTGCTGCAGCTCGCGCTGAATCATCTTGTGGAAGTTGACGGCGTTAGCCGAGTCGATAGGGTGGATGAGACCTTCGCGGTCGACGGGGAAGTTGAGCAGCAGCGTAGCGTTGTGACCCACCGAGCGGTAGTAGAGGTCGGCAAGCTGTTCGGGCGACTTCACACGGTTGTCCTCCTCCGGATGGTAGAACCAGCCCGGACGGATAGACACGTCGCACTCGGCAGCCGTCCACTGGTCGCCGTCGGCGTGTCCGTACTGCAGTTCGGGGTAGTTGGGGTAGCCCGGATAAACCGTGTTCTTGCGCAGGAACGCCCAGTTGGTCTCGCCGGCGAAGCCCTTCTCGTTGCCCACCCAGCGGCATCCCGGTCCGCCGTCGCCGAACACCACGGCGTTGGGCTGAATGCTGTCGAGCATGGCGAAGATATGCGGGTAGTTGTAGTAGTTCTTGCGGTCGATAGTGCGCGAGTCCTTGGCGCCGCCATAGTAGCCGTCGCCGCCGTTGGCTCCGTCGAACCACACCTCGAACACGTCGCCGTAGTTGGTGAGCAAGTCGTGGAGCTGAGCGTAGAAGTAGGGCAGATAACCCGGCGTGGCGTAGTCGGCACGCGAGCGGTCCCACGGCGAGAGATACACCGCGAACTTCAGTCCGTACTTCTTGCAGGCGTCAGACAGTTCGCGCACGATGTTGCCCTTGCCGTTCTTGTAGGGCGAGCGTGTCACGTTGTAGTCGTTGCCCTCGAAGGGCCAGAGGCAGAAGCCGTCGTGGTGCTTTGCTGTGAGAATGACGCCCTTCATGCCCGCTGCCACGAGCGTCTTTGCCCACTGTTCGCAGTCGAGGCGTGTGGGGTTGAACGTAGCAGGGTCGGAGTCGCCGTAGCCCCATTCGCGGTCGTTGAACGTGTTCAGACCGAAGTGGATGAAGGCGTATGTCTCCATGCGCTGCCAGTCGATCTGCTTCTGCTCGGGGAGCGGCAGAATTGGGGCAGGCGCCTTTACTGAGCTCTGTGCCGACGCGGTGAGGCTGGCAAGAGCTATTGCTGACGAAAGGATAAGTTTGCGGTTCATTGCTTGTATATTTTGATTTTTAATACTTCGTGTAGATTCTTTCAGCCTTGTATGCTGTTTTTAAAAAGTAGCTGTTAATTCTGCAAATTTACTGCTTTTTTCTGACAATATGCTTGTTGCAGCCACTTTTTTGTTGTGATTATATTATATAATGTGTGTAAAGCTTTATGACTGCACCAACAAAAGTAGCGGAGGTCTCCGGCCTCCGCAGCAACCAATAATGCCGATATACAGTTTGTGTTCGACTTGGTGCTGCGGAGGCCGGAGACCTCCGCTACTTTTTTAGCCCAGTTTGCAGCGTTTTGTCATCGTGCTCCGTCCGCCGTCCGATCGGATTCCGTCCGCCGCCCGATCAGATTCCGTCCGCCGTCCGATCAGATTCCGTCCGCCGTCCGATGATAAGTGTTGAGCTTTTGGTGTGCGCAAACAGAGCGCAAAAGTGACGTTGCGTAACCTGATTATGCAAAATATTTAGCATTTTATAGCCTGATGTTAAACTTTTTTAGCCGAAATGTCATTGGTTTCAAGATTAAATAGTATATTTGTGCCGAAAATTCTAACTAAAATCATCGTATTATGAAACACTACTACATGTTAGGTCTCGCGATGGCTGGCTTGCTTAGTCTGCCTTCTTACGGACAGGGTGGCGTGCATCAGTTCCCGAAGCCGTTCACACCAGCGACAGCCTTTGCTGCTCCGGCATGGGCACCAGAAACCCCATCATTGGTTCCTTCTGCAATTGATGACAAGTCGAATGGCGTAACCATTTATGCCTGCGAGCGCATGGATGCGAGCAAGAAGCGTTCGCTCATCAAGTTCAAGTCGAAGAATCCTGCCAACTTCGAGACTATCCGCTACTATCAGTATAATGATGAAGTGGGCAGTCAGCAGTACGGTCTGACATGCGGTGCTTCAGACGGCAAGTATTACTACGGTTTCTTCACGTACGACTATACGTTCAGTCAGATGGTGAAACACTTCTCAAGAATCGACCTTGAGACCGGCGACACCCTGCACATCCGCTCGTTCACCGAAGACGAGCAGAAGGCATGGTACGGCAACGGCTATGGCGGCACGCTGCGCAATGCGCTCTACGACATGGCTTACGACCCGTCGAGCGACACATTCTTCGCTATTGGCTACGGCTGGAACGAAGACGGCTCGGTAGGCCATTCCATTCTCTATACCATTGATGTAGAGACAGGTCAGTACGAGAAGGTGATGGACTTCGATAACGACATCATCTACGAGTTCTGCTTCGACGCTCACGGCAGAATGTACGTGATACGTCCGAAGTGGATGACAAAGAAAGAAGAAGGCAAGGAAGTTGAATACAACGGCGGTACCGAACTCGCAATCTATGACAGCGACTTCCAGCTGATTTCTGCACATGAAATAAAGGACGAGAACAACTCTGCCATCACCTTGGCACAGTTCGGTTCTGTATCTATCGACAACAATACGGGCATGGTCTATTGGCTGCCGGCATTGGAGACGGGTGCTACACGCATCTTCACTATCGACACCGACAAACTTACTAAGAAGAGCTGCTACACAGCCGCTCAGCACAGCAGCTTCCTGCCCGGCAACTGGTTCGCAGGTCTTTACATGCCGTACCTTGCTGCCGACAAGCAGACAGCAGCCGGTCAGGTGAAGAACCTTAACGTCACACCCGACGCTGCAGGCGCATTGAGCGCTACGCTCTCTTGGACCAACCCGTCGAAGGCATGGGACGGCTCTGAGCTCAGCGCCCTTAAGGAAGTGCGCATCTACCGCAAGAAGGACGGCGTAGCCACAAGCGACCGCATCACTTCTAAGGAACTGCTCTCGTCGAGCGTTTCAGAACTCGTCGCCACCGTACCTGCCGACGGCAAGATGGGCGAGGCGATGCAGTACGTAGACAGCAAGGCGAAGAACGGCATCAACACATACTATGTTGTTCCGTCGCGCGTATCGGGCGAGCTTGGCGTGCCTGACAGCATCCGCTGCTGCGTAGGCTCAGACGTTCCGGCTGCTCCTGCAGACGTTGCTATCGAGAAGAGCGGCGACGGACTCAAGATTTCTTGGAGCGCTCCGACCGACGGCTTGAACAACGGCTTCATCGTAGCTTCAGAACTCACATACAAGATTACACGTCTGCCCGACAACAAGGTGGTTGCTGAGAACCTCAAGGCTACCTCGTTCGTCGACAATACTCTCGGCGACATCGCTAAGTATTCTTACCTGATTCAGGCTTGCACAAAGGCAGGCGCAGGCGGCGTGGCTAAGACCGACGCCGTGATGGCTGGTTCGGCTCTCGTTCCGCCGGTTGACTTGCTCACCGACACTCAGGACAAGGCAGACCTCTGGACAAACTATATGTACGGCGGACTCCAGTTCAACTTCGTAGAGTGGAACAAGTGTCTTACCGCTTACGGTAGCTCAAGCGACATCTCTGGCACATTGTTCTCGCCGGCTCTCCGTCTGAAGGGTGGCAAGACATACCGCGTCGCTGCCGACTTCTACGAGAACGAGATGAACTGCTCGTACGACCTCAAGACCACTATGGGCAGAACCAACGAGAACCTCGACGGCGCAACCGTGCTCACCGACGAGCCGGCTATCGAATGCGCTGGCTATGAGCGCTCATGGATAGAGGATAAGTTCACCGCTCCCGAGGACGGCATCTACTACTATGGCCTCTCTATCGCTACACACCAGGAGTACAACTCGTTCCGTCTGTACGGCTTCAAGGTTGAGGAAATCATGGAGAACGATATGCAGGCTACAGAGATTGGCGACGTAAGAGAAGCTGTTGCCGAGCGCGACAATACCTGCACCGTAACCGTACGCAACGTAGGCTCTAAGGAGCAGACCAACTATAAGGTGAGAGTGCTCTGCGACGTCGACGGCGAGAAGGTGGTTGTAGGCGAGACTACAGACGTGCCGGCTATCAAGCCCGACGCTACAAAGAAGGTTCAGGTTAAGTTCCGTCCGACCGTTGAGGGCATCTTCAACTTCTACGGCGAGGTGGTGCTCGAGGGCGACGCTAACGCAAACAACAACGTTTCTGATCCTATCGAACTGAAGGTGCTCGACAAGGACAACGCTGTTTGGAACAAGGTGGTTACAAGCAAGAAGGACGAGAGCGTAGATACTCACGGTCCGGTTGTCTACTGGTCTACATACGACCACACCGAGCATATCTATTATGCTAAGGAAATCAACGGTCAGGCTGGCGACCAGATCAAGCGCATCGGTTACGTATACAGCGGCAACAGCAACCTCACTGACCGCACAGCCGAGAGCGAAGTGAAGATCTATATGGGTCACACCTCTATGAAGGGCTTCGCTTCTGGCGAAGACGCAATGAAGCCGAGCGACCTCACACTCGTTTACGACGGCACAATGGTGCTCGAACCGGGTACTGACAACATGCTCACCTTTACGCTCGACACTCCGTTCGAGTACGACCCGACACAGAACCTCGTTATCGTTGTCGACCGCGTGGGCGAAGTGCCTAAGGAGCAGCGCTTCTGCGCTCTCTTCAACGTCTTCAGCGCTAACAGCAGCTCGGGCGTGAACCGCTCACTCTCGTTCTCTGAGTCGTACGAGCACACTATCGGCAAGGCTACCCCGTGGGAGTCGGCTGCATTGCTCTACCTCGCTGTTGAGAACTCTACCGGCATCACCTCTACAAAGGTGCTCGGCACACAGTTCAGCTACGACGGCAATAGCGGTGTGCTCTCGTTCGAGGACGCAGTAAGCAAGGTGGCTGTATACAGCGTGGACGGTAAGCTCGTGAAGAGCGCCGACGTGAAGGGCGGACAGCTCTTCCTCGGTCTGGCTAAGGGCATCTACGTGGTGCGCCTCACAGCTGCCGACGGAAAGCAGAGCAACGTGAAGCTTTACGTTACAAAGTAAATGTCTATTCCAAACAAAACATTCGACAATGAAATCATTCAGAAATTCTTTATTTCTGCTTGCACTGACAAGTCTACCCCTTACCGGGGCAGACTTGTTTGCGCAATCAGCCGACGATACAATGCGACTCGGTTATTGTACGACCGAATACAGTAGCGGACTCATTCTGCAGGGCGTGGAAGGTCCGGGCATCTATCAGGCTGCGGCTTACTTCACCTCCGACTTGCTCGACAAGTACGAGGGCGACAAGATTACAGCCGTAGAGTTCGCCGTGAAGCCGAAGCGCGGTTCTGAGGCTAAGGTGTTCGTGTGCAACCATATCAACTATATGAGCACAACAACGCTCGGTTCGGGCTCTACAACCGACTATGCTGAGGGCTGGAACACCGTGAAGCTGACCAAGCCGGTCACTATATATAAAGGTATGGACCTCTATGTAGGCTATCAGCTCATGCTCGAACAAGGCGAACCGTTCGACTGTATTCTCTTCGACCAGAGTCCGTATGCGGTGCCTAACAACAACCTCTACGGATTCAATACGGGCCAGGACAACTGGTACGACAACACGACCGGCATTAACAAGAATGTATGTGTGCGTGCGGTGATAGAAGGCAGCAAGTCGCCAGAGAACGATATCTCGTTCATAAAGATAGAACCGGCGAACGGCAGCGACTACATGACACAGAACGAACCGCGTTCTTACTACGCTTATGTGCAGAACAACGGCAAGACTCCGGTTACGTCGTTCACGCTCTCAACCAACTCAAAGACTGCTTCGCAGACCGTGAAGAAGGAACTGAAGTTCGAGGGTCTGAACATTCCGAACAACGTTCCGCAGAAGCTGAAGCTCGACGGCATAGCTATCCCCGTGGAGGGCAACGTGACAACCGACTTCACCATCAGCGAGGTGAACGGCGAGAAGGATCCTTATCCTTCTGACAACACGCTCAGCCGCCTCGGCTACAGCATCAAGGAAGGCTCTAAGGCTGTGGCACGCAAGGTGCTCTTCGAGCAGTTCACGTCCGAAGCCTACGACGGCATTCCGGCAGCCGACGATATGTACGCATCGGTGTTCAACGCGCGCGAGGACAAGGACGACTTCGTGTGGGTGAAGCATCATCGCAACTATAAAGGCGTCGACGACCAGTTCGTGATTGACGAGGACGACGACTACGAGGAGCTTTACGGCAAGGCTAAGAAGCCGTTCGTGCCGGCTGTTTGCTTCGACCGTCTGCCTATCTCTGGCATGGAAGACCCGGGTCCGGCTTACTTCGTCGACTATGAGGAGCAGACCAATGCCATCCTCAGCGCCGTGAAGCAGGAGCCTTCGTTCGTTTCGCTGAACATCGACAACAAGCTCGACGGCAAGATGCTCGACATCAAGGTGAGTGGACATGCAGGTGTCTGCGAGATGCCGATGCAGGACGAACTGCGACTCACTACATGGCTCGTTGAGGACAAAATCAAGAGTACGGAACAGGAAGGTGCTACGGGCAGCAGCTACGTGCAGGACGGCGTGCTCCGCAAGGTGCTCAGCAGTTCGGCTTGGGGCGACAAGCTCGACATCACGAAGTACGACTTCGAACAGAACTACTCTGTAGAGCTGCAGGACGGATGGAACGTTGACAACATGCGTGTCGTTACATTCGTAAGCAACTTCAACACCGATGCTCTGAAGCGCCGCGTATACAACACACAGCAGCTGGCTTGCACAAAGACTACCGGCATCACTTCTGCAACCGTAGGCGCTGAGCGTCCGTTCTTCGTGATAGGTGGCGTAGTGGTTGCCAACGAGGGCTTCCGCATTATGGAGGTTTGCGACGTAGCTGGTCGCAAGGTGTCTGCTCACAACCTCGGCGCAGGTCTTTACATCGTGAAGGCTACCGACGGCGAGCGTGTTTATACTCAGAAAGTGATTGTAAAAAACTAATTTAAATTCTGACTTATGACTATTAATAGAAAGCAATTCATAGCCGTTGTCGCTTTGTTGGCGATGATGTTCTGTCTGCCTATCAATGCGGCTAAGACCTATTGGGGCTATTGCAACGGCGTAGACCCGGTGGCGTTCGGCACAAAGACTGCTGCGAAGGGCGCAATCTATATTCCGGCTGAAGTGGCACAGCTCTATAAGGGCTTCACCGTTTCTGCCGTGAAATATGGCTTGGCTGCGCAGGCTGACGACGTAGAGGTGTTCGTGACGAAAGACCTCAACGCCGACCCTATCGTTACAAAGAAGGCGTCGGTTGCTTACAAGGGATGGAACGAAGTGGCGCTCACTACGCCTTACGAGATTGACGGCGACGGCTTCTACATCGGCTATAGCTATACTGGTTCGGCTGTGTCTTTGGGCATGACTACCACTTTCTCTGAGAATGGTTGCTGGGCTGACCTCGGCGATGGCTGGCAAAACTACGCTACACAGAAGGGCGAGTCGGCAAAGGCGCTTGCTATCCAGGCAAGAATCACGGGCGACAACCTCCCGCTCGACCTTATGCTCTACACCGACACTCACGAATATGCTGTGGTGAAGGGCGAGCCTTGCAAGTTAGAGTTCAGCGTGAAGAACCTCTGTTCTGTAGCTGTGCGCAATCTGCAGGTGGGCTATTCGATTGATGGCGGCGAGGAGACCGTTTGCGACTTCAAGACAACAATGGGTTCGAACATCGACAAGTCGTTTGCTATCGAGCACGAAGGTTTCTGCACTACTGGCAAGCACTCGCTGAAGATGCGAGTGGTAAGCATCAACGGCAAGGACGACGCTTACGCTCCGAATAGCGAGCTTGTTCTCGGTCTTAACGTGAAGAACTCGCTGCCCGTACAGCGCCTCGTAGTGGAGGAGGGTACAGGCACGTGGTGTCCGAACTGTCCGAGAGGTATCGTAGCTGTACATAAGGCTTCTGAGGCTTTCCCTGACCGCTTCATCGGTATTGCTGTACATAGGCAAGATGCGATGGAGACGAACTCTTACGCAGAACTACAATTCGATGGCTATCCCAGCAGTTACATCAATCGTAACCTTAAGTCGCCGGTAGATCCTTCTTTTGATGCATTCAAGACGGCTGTCAACAATGTGTCTGAAAGGGTTCCGGTGATGGGGGTTGAAGCTAACGCTGAATACACCGACGCTACCAAGTCGAAGATTTCTGTTGAAGCATTGACAACGTTTGTTAGCGAACATAAGGGCATTGACTACCGTCTCTCGTTCGTGCTTATTGAGGACGGAGTGAAGGGCTATACACAGGCTAACAACTATGCTGGTGGTTCGGTAGAAATGGGCGGCTTCGAAAAACTCGGCAATCCTGCTGCTGTAGACATGGATCATGTGGCACGCATGAACTATAGCTATAATGGTATTGAGGGTAGCATCCCTGCTGATGTTGAGGCTGACAAGACTCTTACTTACAAGACAACTTTGGATGTGCCTTCTACTATTCAGAACGCTGACAACTGCGACCTCGTAGTTCTCGTTATTGATGCTGCCACTGGCAGAATAGAGAATGGCGTGAAGGTGGCTCTCGGCGAGCATACAACTGGTATCCGCGACGCAGAGAAGGTTGTAGTGCCCGACTTCTCGTTCAGCGGCGACCGTCTGAACGTTGACGGATTCGCTGGCACAGTACGCCTCTATACAGCCGACGGCGTTGAGGTTTCTAACAGCAACCTCGCTCCGGGTATGTACATCGTGAAGGCTACTGCCGGCAACCAGACCGTAACACGTAAGCTTATCAAGCGATAAGCATTCTGCGCAACGACATAAACCAAGCTGCAAGACTGCTTGAAAAGGAAAGTCTTGAAAAGAAAGAATAAAAAGAGTAATTAGATAAGTAAGTTTATAAAGAAATAAGGATTTTGCAGGGTTGGTGCTGTGTCGGGGCAAGACACAAAGTATGCAGTTTCGGCACAGCATCGGCTTCGCAGAACAAGTTCTTAATTTTCTCAACCAAAAACCTGAAAAATATGATGAACTTTACCAAGAAAGTATTTCTCGTTGGTGCGCTCGCTATGCTGACCGCATCAGCCGGTGCACAAATGAGAGACCGCTCTGCGGCTACTCTCCCGTCTACAACCGTAGCTTCGATGATGAAAGCACCGAAATCTGTTGAGAGAGCACCGCGTCTGGTGAGCGTGAAGAAAGCTCCTGCCGACTATGGCAAGGAGGTGGACATCGTGAAGGAGAACTTTGCTAAGATGACGACGGGTTCGCAGGATGCGCCCGACTACGACACCGACTTGAACGATTATGAAATGCATGACAATGCGTGGATTAATATGCTCGACGATTTTACTCAGACTCCGGGCTGGGGCTCGCACAATGCTTACTCGGCTGGTGGCTCTATCTATCTTGAGGCTGACAACGAGACTCAGGGTCAGCTGAACACGCCGATGCTCAACGTTTCGCGCAACTCCGGTATCTGCTTCCTGCAGTTTGACGCTCGTGTGCCTGAGGACAACGAGGTTGTGGAGCAGGTTGTGGTTGAGGCTGCCGAGACATATAACATGCAGCCGTCTTGGAAGTTCCTGGGCAATACCCAGCTGCCGCAGCTCACTACCGATTGGCAGACATACACCATACAGTTCTACGAGGGCGGCGAGTATACGCTGTTCAACATCGTCAACTACTCGGCTCCGGTGCTCATCGACAATGTTCGCGTATTCCAGGTAGACCAGTATGTGGCTACACCGACACCTAACCCACATAAGAACTACGCTCGTGTAGACGACAACACAGCCAAGTTCGACCTTAGCTGGAGCGCTGTTGACGGAGCTGAAAGCTATGTGCTGAACGTTTACGACAAGGATGCTAACGGTAAACCGCAGAACTATATCCAGAAGGATGTAGAGGTTAAGGACAACAAGTTCACTGTTGACAACGCTGCTACCGGCACTATCTATTATTATACTGTCAGTGCAAAGAAGGGCGAGCATGTGTCTATGCCGTCTGTAGAGGTGCAGGTGAAGGGTATCGTTGAGCCGGTTCTCAGCGTCTCAAGTCCTATCAACGGCGACAAGTATACTGCAGAATGGAAGAACGTGGGCGGCGCAGAGCGCTACAACTACATCTCTTACTTCAAGCAGGAGGCTACCGAGGACTGCCTTATGGAGGTTTCTAAGCTCAACCTTGTTGGCATGAAGTATGACAGCGATGATATGGAGGTGGAGTATTCTGTAGACAATCCTACTTCTTATACATTGGATCGTGGCGCACTTGCCGACGAAGTTGGTCAGGCAGGCTGGACTGTAAAGCATTATGCTATCTACAAGGACGCGCTCACCATCGACGCATTCTGGACTGTTGAGGCTAAGAGCGACGCTGGTCTTATCTCGCCGGAGATGGATCTCTCCAAGGACGGCGGTAAGTTCCGCGTTAAGCTCAGAGCTTGTGCAGAGTATCTGCCGGCTTATGAGGCTTATCCGCAGGCTGCCGTGGCTCTCTTCAATTATGACGAGGAGAAGGGCGACTATGTTCAGAGCGAGCTTATTTATGCTGGCGACAAGAATGTAAACGGCGACTGGAAGCGCTACGACTGCGACTTCACAACTGGTACTGCACGTTCTATCGTGGGCATCTATGGCACATGGGCACCGGGCAACCTCTATCTTAGCGATGTGGCTATCCACCAGAACTACAAGAAGGGCGACTCGTTCCTCAATCCGTTCCACTATCTCAACTGGCTTGTTCCGGGCACTGGCGAGTCTACATCTGTAGAAGTAACTATTCCGGCAAAGGCTTACGAGCGCGAAATCTATCATCAGGCTCAGTCGGTACGCGTAAAGGCTGAAGGTGACCAGTTCTCTGGTGCTACTTTCCTTGAGAGCCGCTTCTCTGATCTCCAGAAGGTTGGTTTCTGTCCGCTTACAAACGGTGTGAACGATGCTAAGTTGAACGTTTCAGGCGCTACTGTAAGTCTTGCTGGTAACAACATCGTTGTAAACAACCCGCAGAAGGCTGCAGTTGCTCTCTACACACTCGACGGTATGCTCGTTGCTTCTGACAACAGCTGTGCAGAGGTTGTCACTCTTCCTGTTGCAGCTCACGGCAAATACGTTGTTAAGGTTGGCAAGCAGAGCGTAAAACTCGTATTCTAATACTTTAGACAATTGAGAGTTGAAGGTTTCAACCTTCAACTCTCAATTTTTTATTTATTTGTTGTAATTTTGTATTTTGATTGTTCAAGCAAAACAAATACAACAATGAACCCACAACATCATTTTATTGGTCTTTCAGATCAGCAAGTCGCTGACAGTCGTGCCAAGTACGGCATTAACGTGCTCACGCCTCCGCCCACTACGCCGCTCTGGAAACAGTTTCTTGAGAAATTCCGCGACCCGCTTATCATCATTCTTCTTATCGCTGGTGTACTCTCTGTTGCCATTTCCATATACGAGTACATCGGTCTGCATCAGGGTGCTGAGGTTTTCTTTGAGCCAGTAGGCATCTTCGTGGCTATATTCCTCGCCACCGGACTCTCCTTCTACTTCGAAACGCAAGCCGACAAGGAGTTCTGCGTGCTCAATCAGGTGAACGACGACGAGCCGGTGGAGGTGATTCGTTCGGGCAACCATACGCAGATTGCTAAGCGCGATGTGGTTGTTGGCGATATTGTACGCATCGGTATAGGAAGTGAGATACCTGCTGACGGCGAATTGTTGGTTGCTACGCAACTATCAGTTGACGAGTCGACGCTCACCGGCGAACCGCTCTGCCATAAGACTACCGACCCTGCGCTGTTCGACTCGAAAGCCACTTATCCCAGCAACCGCGTGCTGCGTGGCACGAAGGTGATGGAGGGGCACGCTCTCATGCAGGTAACGGCTGTGGGCGATGCCACCGAGAACGGCAAAGTTTACAAGGCTGCGCAGATAGACAATAGCGTGAAAACGCCGCTCAGCGAGCAACTCGACTGGCTCGGCTTGTGGGTGAGTCGTCTTTCGTGCAGCATAGGTGTGGCTGTCGTCGTGGCGCGCATCGTGATGTATCTGTCTCAGTACGACTTCTGCTTTGCCGAAGTGGACACACTCGCATTCATAGCATACATCTTGCAGACCCTGATGATAGCTATGACGCTCGTCGTTGTCTCAGTGCCCGAAGGTTTGCCGATGGCTGTCACGCTGAGTCTTGCCTACAGTATGCGCCGTATGCTTAAGACCAACAATCTTGTGCGTAAGATGCATGCTTGTGAGACGATGGGCGCTACTACCGTCATTTGTACCGACAAGACGGGCACACTGACGCAGAATCGCATGAGCGTTGAGGAGGCTTGTTTCTATCGTGGCGGCGAAGATTGCAAGTCTATTGTCGACGCCAACAAGATATTGCTTGATTCTTCCTACTTCTCAAACGAGATAAAGGAGGGTATAGCTGTTAATTCTACGGCGTCGCTCGACTTTTCTAATCCTGCAGCGCCTTCGGTATTGGGCAATCCTACCGAGGGTGCGTTGCTGTTGTGGCTGCACGCAAAGGGCGTTGACTATGAGGCGCTGCGTGAGGAGGTGAAGGTGGTGGAGGAACTGCCGTTCACAACCGATCGCAAGTATATGGCTACCGTTGTTGAGTCGGCTCTTATGCCTGGCAAACGAATGCTTTATGTAAAGGGAGCGCCAGAGATTGTTTACGATCTCTGTGCTTCTACAGACGGCATTCCGTTGAAGTCGGCTGTCAATGCGCAGCTCAAGCTGTATCAGCAGCGTGCCATGCGTACGCTTGGCTTCGCTTGTCAGGAGGTTGGCTGCGAGAAGGTGATTGTAGACGGAACCATACACGCCGACAAGCTACGCTTTCTTGGAATCACGGCGATAGCCGATCCCGTGCGCAACGAGGTGCCGGAGTCGATAGGTGAGTGTCTGAATGCTGGTATTTGCGTGAAGATTGTAACTGGTGATACTGCCGAAACGGCTAAGGAAATCGGTCGCCAAGTTGGGTTGTGGACAGATAAGGATACGGATAGAAACATAATCAGCGGACCTGAGTTTACTGCGCTCACAGATGAACAACTCGATGCTTTGGTTATGGATATTAAAATAATAGCACGTGCACGTCCGATGGACAAGAAGCGTCTTGTTGAGGCGTTGCAGCGCAAGAATCAGGTTGTGGCTGTAACGGGTGACGGCACTAACGATGCGCCTGCGCTGAAGGCGGCTCATGTCGGACTGTCTATGGGCGACGGCACGTCTGTAGCAAAGGAGGCTTCGGACATAACCATCATCGACAACTCTTTTAAGAGTATCTGCAAGGCAGTGATGTGGGGACGCTCGCTCTATCTGAACATACAACGCTTCCTGCTGTTCCAGCTTACGGTGAACGTTACGGCGTGTATGCTTGTGCTTTGCGGAGCATTGATGGGCACGGAGGCTCCGCTTACTGTGACGCAGATGCTGTGGATAAATCTTATCATGGATACGTTCGCTGCAATGGCGCTTGCGTCGCTTCCGCCGTCAGAGGCGGTTATGAACGACCGACCTCGCGACCGTCGTGCATTTATTATCAACCGACCGATGCTTGCTGAGATTGTTGGCGTAGGTGGCTTCTTCTTCGCCCTGCTCGTAGCCCTGCTTTATATCTTTGAGCATGCCGATATACAGCAGCTCACCGACATAGGGCGTGTGCAGATAGGCGAGAGTAGCACCGTAACGCCGTACGAACTGACACTGCTCTTCACTATCTTCGTGATGACCCACTTCTTCTACCTCTTCAATGCTCGTGCCTTTGCTACGCATCGCAGCGCATTGCATCTGAAAGGCTGCAAGGGATTGGTATTCATAAGCACACTTATCTTCGTTACGCAGGTCTGTATGGTGGAATTGCCGGGTGTTCAGCGCTTCTTCAACGTAGTAAGTCTCAAACCGCTCGACTGGCTTATAATCATCGTAGGTTCTTCTTTCGTGCTTTGGATACGTGAACTATGGAGCTTGTTGCGGAATAAGAAATAAGAAGCAGTAGATAGTTTTCAAACAGATAGCTGTCTACTGCTTAACAATGCATAAACAAAAAGTGTAAGCATAAAAAAACTAGCAATTCAAATTGCTTTTGCAATCGAATTGTCAGCTTTTCATTTTGAATGAATTCTCTATACTTGAAATCTCGCTTGAGAACTTCTGGTCAATCTTTAGTCGTTGCTCCACCTGGTTGCAACTGTAAATCACTGTGGCGTGGTCTCGTCCACCAACCATTCTGCCGATGCGACTTGCAGAGAGCTTCGTGTATTTCTGTGCAAGGTATATCGAAACCTGGCGGGCCATCACGTATTCCTTCTTTCGGCTTCGGCTGTTTACGTTTGCTGTTGTTACATTGTAGTGTTGGCAAACGCTCTCGATAATCTCGTCGATAGTGAGCGGCTCCTCGTTCACCTTCACCGAACGCTTGATGATGCGCTGCGCAAGTTCCATGTCTATCTCGCAGTTGTATACAACGCTATAAGCCATGAGCGAGTTGATAACGCCCTGCAGTTCACGAACAGATCCGTTAGCTGTCGAAGCGATGAACTCTATAACGTCCTCCGGTATGTTCAGCCCGTCGTGCTTTATCTGTCGACGCAGGATATCTGCACAAAGCTGCACGTTTGGCTTCTCCATCTCAGCGATAAGACCGCTTGAGAAACGTGTTATAAGGCGCTCGTTCATTCCCTTCAACTCAACCGGCGGACGGTCGCAAGCTAAGATTATGCGCTTTCCGTTGCGGAAAAGGTGGTTGAAGATGTGGAAGAACGTGTTCTGAGTGCCTGTCTTACCTTCCCATTCCTGCACGTCGTCTACGATAAGCACGTCAATGGTCTGGTAGAAGTTGATGAAGTCGTTGATAGTATTGCGGAGCACAGCGTTTGTATACTGTACCTCGAACAGACGTGCACTGATGTACAGCACTCGTTTTTCAGGGTACATGCGCTTTGTCTCTACACCCATAGCGTTGATGAGGTGAGTCTTTCCGCAACCAGACGGACCGAAAACAAAGAACGGGTTGAAGCTGGTCATCTGTGGATGCTCCGAGATAGACAAACCGATTGAGCGTGTCAGCTTGTTGCTGCTTCCCTCCAGATAATTATTAAAGGTGAGATGCGGGTTAAGCTGTGAATCGATTTGCTGTACGGGCGAAGCGTCAAGCATTGTAGGAGCCTGGTTTGCGCCTTCGCGCTGACGCGGTTTCAGTGCTTCGTCGGTAGGCTCGTCGCTCTCTATGGTTTGTGTCTTCTTGTTTTCGTTGTCTGTAACAATACGGTACGAAAGATTGATGCCTTGTCCGAAGTTGCGTGTAAGGACCTTGCGCAACAAGTCGACATAGTTCTCCTCAAGGTACTCGTACACGAAAGGACTCGGTACGCGTAACAGCACCGTCTTTGTTCCCTCGTTGAAGGACTCAAAGACGATTCCCTTGAACCATGCGTTGTATTGTTGCTCTGATAAATTCTCGCGAATGAGCGCAAGACATTTGTCCCAAAGCACATTAGGACTTACATTCATCGGCTATTAATATTGTTTTAAAAGAAGTCTTTCGACCATGTTGTTATAATTCCGTTTGCAAAGGTACTCATTATTTTTGAGGTGAGCAAATAACTTTCACTTAATTGCTTATATTATATATCGTAATTAATTAGTAATCTGTAAGTTAGCGTTTCTTTTGTTTTACTTGTATGTTGCTGGCGTTCAAACGGGTTAACTTGTTGATTTCGTGGAAGTTAATTGTTTTTATACTGTTTGTTGCGCAATTTGGTGAAACATTTTGCCCGAAACAACTAAATATATCAGAAAAACAACGTTGTACGTTAAATAGGAGCGTGAAACACTTATGTGTTTTAATTTGTATAAAATCTAAATACTAAGTGCTTCACTTACCTTGTTTCTATTTGCTATACATTATATATATAGTACAATTTGCGCCATGTTATAGCTGCTTTACTTGTCCTTTCTGCCGAAGACAGAGAAGTGAACGTAGCGCTTCGGGTGTTGCTTGAGGTCGATCATGAGCGAATCGGCGTGCAAGACAGTAGAGTTGAGTCGATGATACAAGCCCGGGTCGTTGAGCAGCATGCCTACTGTGCCGTCTTTACTGTTCATCTTGTTTGTTATCTCGTTCACGTTGCTCAGCGTTTGGTCTATCTGCTGCTTAGTAGAAGCGAGGTCGAGCGCAGCGAGGTTGCTTGTGAGTGTTGTAGTGTTGTCGAGCACTCCGTTAGCCTTTGTCATGAGTGTAGGCACGCCCTTGTTGAGAGTGCGCATGAGTGTGTTTAGCTCGGCTGTAGAAGTGGTGAGATTGCCCGTGATGGTCTGCACGTTATGCAGCGACTGAGCCAGAGCCGGGTCTGCAAGCAGAGCGTTCAGACTGCCGAGAATGCTGTCGAGCTTAGGCAGCATCTTCTCTATCGTAGGCACCATTGCCGCTACTTTGCCCATAGCGCCGCTCTGAATGGTGCCGCTGATTGTCTCGCCTGGCATAACACGCTCACGCGGATTGTTGGCGAGCAGGAGGTTCACCTTCACGTTGCCCATGAGGTCGCTTTCAATCTCTGCCGTACTGCCCTTCGGTATGCGTATCTGCTTGTCGAGACCTACCACTACGCGTGTAGGATGCTCGTTAGAGTAGTCGTAGATAACCGACTTCACGGTGCCCACCTTGAAACCGTCGGCGTAGATGGGGCATGACGAAGACAATCCGCTGATGTCTTTGAACTCTATGAAATAGTCGTCGGTAGACGAGAACAGATTCAATCCTTTGAGGAAGTTCATGCCGAAGAAAAGTATTATCACTCCAGCTATTGCAACCAATGCAATCTTTACTTCTTTTGTCAGTGCTTTCATATCTTTGGGTTGTTTTGTTTCTAATGTTTATAACTCTTGTTTATCTGTTGTTTTTGAACTCGCGTATGCCGGCGTTCACGTTGATCTTCTCGCCGTTCTTGAAGGCAATAATGAAGGCTCCGTTGAAGTCTTCGCCCACTTCCTTGAGTCGCTTGTATACAATGTTGTAGTTGTTTGATGCGCCGCAAGTGTACTTGTACAAGCCGTTCTCCTCGTAGCTGTCTATATCTTCAAGACCCTTGAATATCTTGTCGCCAGCCTTGTATCTGTTCTTGCTCACGAGAATCTGAATCTTGAAGACCGGTCGGCTGTTGTCGATAGGCGCATTGTTCTGCACGCGCTCCGGCTTTCTCTCCACCTGCTTGCGTGGGGTAGGGCGAGGTTCGTTTGTGGACGGCTGAACAATTACGTTATCTTCCTGCTTCTGCTGCGCCACATTGTCTGGCGTTGAGTCCGTGGCCCTTGTCTTTGGCGTTTTAGCAGACTCTGCTGCAGGCTCCGGCAGCTGTTCCGACATTGTCTTGAACGGCACCGTGATGCCCTTGTCGTACTTGTTCTTGTATTCGGCGAAGGCGTTGTAGATGGCGCGTCCCATGATGTCGATGCTCTGCTTGTTGTTAAGGAAACGCTCCTCGTCTGGAGTGGATATGTAGCCCAACTCGATGAGGCAAGCCGGCATTGAAGTGAGACGCAGCACAGCCAGATTCTGCTGATGAACGCCCTTGTTCGGTCTGTTTGCATCGCGGCAAACATGCTTCTGCAACATCTTTGCTAAGTCGATGCTCTTCGAGAGGTTCTTGTCCTGAATCAGTTCGAACACGATGTTGCTCTCCGGCGAGTTAGGGTCGAAGCCTACGTAGTGCTGCTTGTAGTCTTTCTCGAGATAGATAACCGAGTTCTCTCTTTTCGCCACCTCCAGGTTAGTCTCCTTGGCGTGCGAGCGTCCGTCGCCCAGCGTGTATGTCTCGAAGCCTCGCGCCGTGTGCACGCCCTTCAGCGCATTGGTGTGTACCGATATAAAGAGGTCTGCTTTGCAGTTGTTCGCTATGTTGGCACGCTCGTACAGCGGAATGAACACGTCGGTCTTGCGTGTGTATACCACTCTCACGTCGGGGCAGTTCTGCTCCACGTATCGTCCGAAAGCCAGTGCCACGTTGAGGTTAATGTTCTTCTCTACAGAGAAAGTGCCAGGCGCTCCGGCGTCCTTTCCGCCGTGTCCTGGGTCTATAACGAGTGTGAATTTTTTATTTGCGCCTGCCATTCCAGACACAAACGATATGATGAGTATTAATATGAGCAGTATCTTTTTAGCCATATATCTGTGCGTTAAGCTAATAAGAGATTAATCTTTTTACGTGCAAAGGTAGGAAATAAATTGAAAAACCGTGCACAATAAAATAGTTTTTAACGCTTTACATGTATTTCTACGCCAGCGCCTTGGCAGTCGGCGCCCATCGGCGGATTGCATTTGGTGATGTGGAGCACTATTGAGGTGATTTTGGCGTATTCTTCCATTAACCTGTTTGCTATACGTCCTGCCACGTGTTCTATAAGTTTCGACGGTACGAGCATCTCTTCTTTCACGATGTTGTACACCTCAGCATAGTTGAGCGTGTCTGCCACGTCGTCTGTCTCGAATGCCTTCTTGATGTCGTAGCCGATGCGTATGTTCACGATGTAGTCGTTCCCCGTGAGCTGCTCCTGAGGCAGCACGCCGTGCAGAGCGTGCAGGCGTATGTCGTTGACGTAAATGTATGATTCGGTGAGAAGCATGTTAAAAGTAAAAAAGTAAAAGGGTAAAAAAGTAAAAGAGTAAAAAGGTAGAATGGGTGAAATTGCAACAAAGTAATTGTAGTGCCTACGGCAAGAATGCCGTAGGCTCCTACTGTTTGTTTTCAATTCTCTACTTTCAACTGAGTAAACTATCCGCAGCGTGATGCACCGCAGTTCTTGCAGATGAGGCAGCCTTCTTGGTACACAAGTGTCTCGTGTCCGCATACCGGACATACCTGACCCTTAGCCTCCGTGCCGTCAACTACATACTTCTTCAGCGCGCGCTCCACACCGTTCTTCCATGTGTTGATGCTCTGGTCCTTCAGTTGCAGCGAGCTAACGAGCTTTATTACGTGGTCGATAGGCATGCGGTAGCGCAGAACGCCCGAGATGAGCTTCGCATAGTTCCAATACTCAGGGTTGAACTTCTCCGAGAGACCCTCAACCGTCGTCTTGTATCCGCGCTTGTTCTCGAACTGGAAGTCGTAGCGGCGCTTTCCGTCCGGTTCAATCTGCTTTATAATCTTGCCCTTCGTCACGGTCTTAGGCAGGGCGATGCCCTCCTCGTCGTCTTGCAGACCGGTGAATATCTCGTACGGATAGCCGTCGAGCAGACCCACGAAAGCCACCCATTTCTCCTTGTTGTTCTGAAAGCGCACCACGTCGCACTCCAGTTCCTTCGGTCGCACCTCCACAACGTTGTGCAGCGGTTTCACAGGCATATCCGTAGCACCCTCCTTCTCCTTGTCGGCCTTCTTCTTGTCCTTCTTCGACACGGCGATCATCACTCCCGAACGGCTTCCGTCGCGATAGATGGTGCAGCCCTTGCATCCCGAACGCCAAGCCTCTACGTAGAGCTTGTTCACGAGTGCCTCGTCTACGTCGTTCGGCAGGTTCACGGTTACGCTGATTGAGTGGTCCACCCACTTCTGTATAGCGCCCTGCATGCGCACCTTCATCAGCCAGTCGACATCGTTAGCCGTAGCTTTATAATAAGGTGATTTGGCTACGAGGGCGTCAATCTCCTCCTGCGTGTATCGCTTCTCGGTGTCGATGCCGTTGACGCGCATCCATTCGAGGAACTTCCTGTGATAAACGATATACTCCTCGAACGAGTCGCCCACCTCGTCAACGAAGTCGACATGCACGTCGGCATCGTTCGGGTTCACCTTGCGGCGACGTTTGTATACGGGCATGAACACCGGCTCGATGCCGCTTGTCGTTTGTGTCATCAGCGACGTTGTTCCCGTAGGCGCAATGGTCAGACAGGCGATGTTGCGTCTGCCGTACTTCAGCATGTCCTCGTACAGCTGTGGGTCAGCCTCCTTTATGCGCAGGATGAACGGGTTGTTAGCCTCGCGTTCAGCGCTGAATATCTCGAATGCGCCGCGCTCCTTAGCCATCTCTACCGACGAGCGGTATGCTGCCAGCGCCAGTGTGCGGTGCACATCCACGCTGAAGTCGGTAGCCTCCTGCGTACCATAGCGCAGACCCATTGCCGCTATCATGTCGCCCTCGGCTGTGATGCCTACACCCGTGCGGCGTCCCTTCGAACTCTTGCTCTTTATCTTCTCCCAGAGGTGATACTCGGCATGCTTGATGTCGTCGCACTGCGGGTCGTTCTCTATCTTCGACATGATAAGGTCTATCTTCTCCAGCTCCAGATCGATGATGTCGTCCATGATGCGCTGCGCCTTAGCTACGTGCTTCTTGAACAGCTCGAAGTTGAACTTCGCCTCTTTCGTGAACGGATTCTCCACGTACGAGTAGAGATTCACCGAGAGCAGACGGCACGAGTCGTACGGACAGAGCGGAATCTCGCCGCACGGATTCGTCGATACGGTCTTGAAACCGAGGTCGGCATAGCAGTCGGGGATGCTCTCGCGTATGATGGTGTCCCAGAACAGCACGCCCGGCTCGGCGCTCTTCCATGCGTTGTGCACAATCTTGCCCCACAGCTTCTTAGCCGAAATCTGCTTCTCCACGAGCGGGTTGCTGCTGTCTATAGGGAACTTCTGTGTGTATGGCTTGTCGGCTACGGCAGCCTCCATGAACTCGTCGTCAATCTTCACGCTCACGTTGGCGCCCGTCACCTTTCCTTCTGTCATCTTCGCGTCGATGAACGCCTCGCTGTCCGGGTGCTTGATGCTTACCGAGAGCATGAGCGCGCCGCGTCTGCCGTCCTGCGCCACCTCGCGGGTTGAGTTGCTGTAGCGCTCCATGAACGGCACCAGACCCGTCGACGTGAGAGCCGAGTTGTTCACCGGCGTTCCCTTCGGGCGAATCTGCGATAGGTCGTGACCCACGCCGCCGCGACGCTTCATCAGCTGCACCTGCTCCTCGTCGAGGCGCATGATGGCGCCGTACGAATCGCCGTCGCCGTCGATGCCAATCACGAAGCAGTTGCTGAGCGACGCCACTTGGTGGTCGTTGCCGATGCCCGTCATCGGGCTGCCTGCCGGAATGATATAGCGGAAGTGGTCGAGCAGTTCGAAAATCTCCTCTGCCGACATCGGGTTCTCGTATTTCTTCTCTATGCGAGCTATCTCGTTAGCCAGACGATGGTGCATATCCTCTGGCGAACACTCGTAGATATTGCCGTAGCTGTCCTTCATCGCGTACTTGTTCACCCATACGCGAGCAGCCAGTTCGTCGCCGGCGAAGTAGTTCAGCGAAGCCTTGTAAGCCTCGTCGAAAGTGTATGTTTTCAAGTTTTCCATTATTTAAATGTATCAGTAATTCTGCTGAGTTTTAGTTTCTGTGTGCAAAGATAGTGCAAATCGAAGACAATACAAAACAAGCTGGCTTGTTTTTCGCTCACTTGATCGGTACGCCGTGCGTGTTTTTCACCTCCTTCATAACGAACACGCTGTGGAAGTAGCCCACGCTGTCGATGTTTCCGAGCTTTGTGCGCATGAACTCCTGATACGTGTCCATGTCGCGCGTCTGAATCTTTAGCGTGAAGTCGTATTCGCCGCTCGTGTTATAGCACTCCGTAATCTCGTCGATGCTCTGTATGGCCTGCATGAAGTCGTCCATGAGCATCTGCGAATGGCGTTTCAGGCGCATGTTGCACAGCACGGTGATGCCGTTGTCTGTCTTCTTTGCGTCCACTATGGCGTGATAGCCCTGAATGAATCCCTCTCGCTCCAGTCGTTTCTGGCGGTCGAAGGTGGGCGAAGTGGAGAGATTCACCCTCATTGCCAGCTCCTTTACTGTGAGCGTACTGTCCTCTTGTAGTATGCGCAATATCTTGCGGTCGGTGTCGTCAAGTTCCGAAAATTTCATAATTCGCCGAATAATATTCTGTGATAAGTGGTAAACCGAGCACAAAAGTAGTATAATTTCCCGAATGTGCAAAATATTCTTTGCCGGTAAACGCCGTCTTCATACCTTTGCAATCGAATCAAGCAGAACAAAACAAGTAAAGACAATAAAAAGCAACGATTATGACAAAGACAATCAACGGTATTCAGGTTCCGCAGCGAGCCGATTTTGTAGGCAGTTTCCTTCGTCCGGCAGACCTCTCCGACGCCAATCGCGACGAGTATGTAGCGCGTCTTGTGCAGAAGCAGAAAGAGCTTGGCTACACGCTTCTCACCGACGGCGAGTTCAACCGCACATTCTGGCATCTCGACTTCTTCTGGGGCTTCGGCGGCGTAACTCATGAGACTGGCGGCGACGTAGCCTTCAACGGCGAGACAGCGCGCCTCGACCGCGTCTACCTCAAAGGCAAACTCACAGCGCAGCCCCATCCCTTCATCGAGGCTTACAAGCGTCTGAAGCAGTTGGAGGATGCCAGCCATATCGCCAAGCTCACTGTCCCTTCGCCGGCACAGTTCTTCCAGCAGCTCACCATTCCCCAGAACTTCCTCGGCACAAAGGCCATTTATCCCAGCACCGACGACCTTATACGCGACATTGCCGCCCTATATCAGGACTTCATTCGCCAGTTCTATGCTGTCGGCGGACGCTATCTGCAGTTCGACGACTGCACATGGGGAGCCGTCGTAGGCGACGCAGCAGCACAGCGCTACCAGAACCTCAACTGCAATCTCGACTTTGTAAAAGACCAACTCCTCCGTGTCAATAACCTCGCCCTCGAAGGCCGTCCTGCCGACCTTGTTGTGGCTACACACATCTGTCGCGGCAATTACCATTCCACATGGTTCAACAGCGGCGCCTACGACTCTGTTGCCGATTGGGTGTTCGCCCGCGAGAATGTCGATGTGCTCTATCTCGAATACGACGACGAGCGCTCTGGCGGCTTCGAGCCGTTGGTTAAGGTGAGTCCCGACAAGCATGTGGTGCTCGGACTTATCACTACGAAGCGTCCCGAACTCGAGGACGAGGATATCGTTATTGCCCGCATTCACGAGGCTGCTAAGTACATTCCGCTTGAGCGTCTCTCGCTCTCGCCGCAGTGCGGCTTCGCCTCTTGTGCCATTGGCAACAAGCTAACCGAGGAGCAGCAGTGGGCAAAACTCCAGCTTGTGAAGCGCATAGCTGAGAAGGTTTGGGGATAAACAAAACCGCTGTATACTGTTTTATTGCAACTATTCTTACCCCAGTTCGGGATAAGAATAGTTCATAAAAAAGTTGGTAGCCTCACAAACCTTTTTGTACCTTTATGGACGAACATCATTTTTTTTACAAAAACACGTGATATGACTACCAATTACAAAATTGGCGCGCCTATTTTTATCTTGAAGAGTCTTTGCCATTTCAATAAAAAAATGTAACTTCGCAATCGATAATATATTATCAATAAACTATTTATTATGGCAGAAACAAATAAGATATTGGCAATATTGGACAACTATCTACACGACAATCCAGACGAGATTGCCAAGGAGATAGCTGCCGAATTCCGCCGTCGTAGAATAGAGAAAAATCTAACCCGCGAACAAGTGGCAGAAAAGTCGGGGGTTGCTGTGAGCAATATTGTGAGATTTGAACAGAAAGGACTCATATCACTCAAAAACCTAATAGGCATTGCCATGGCTTTAGAGTATACTTCCGAAATCCGTCATATCTTCTCCCAACAGAAGTATGACACAATGGAAGAACTGCAAGAGATAAAGCGAAACATGAACAAGAAAAAAGCCTATAAGAGATAAAACGAGCTTACATTGTATATTATATCTCTTAGCAACCCCGTGCTTGACTATGTTAATCTTTTGGCACTGACGGGCTATCTCACACAGAATTATAAGGATGTGGAACAAATGTATCGTAGAATGGTGTTCAATTATATTGCCGAAAACAAAGACGATCATTGCAAGAATTTCAGCTTTATAGTTAACAAAGACAACGAAAACAAATGGCAATGGCATTTGGCTCCCGCATACGACCTTACTCATAGCACAGAGGGATATAATGGCGAACACGCTACTTCAGTAAACAATTCGGCTCATCCATCTATAGAAGATATGATTGCTGTCGGTGTAAAGAATAAAATGCAAGAGCAAAGGTGTAGAGAACTGTACTATGAAATTGAGGATATTATAAAACAATAATGGAAAAGAACGGCTGGTAGATAGCATTTTTATCTACCAGCCGTCACAGTCATCTACCAGCCGTCATAGACAGCTTACTTAACTTAACATACTTTGTTGCCGGCGTTTCCGTAATAAACTTCATCAGAACATTGTATGACCATGTGTCGTCATACGACATCAAAGCATTAGCCATTTTACTGGTGGAGAATACAGTCATATAAGGCAATTCATTGTCTTTTCTCGTCCAGGCGTTCCTTCTGTAATTTTTGCATGACTCCTCCAACAATGGCTTGAATGCTTTGTCAGGAAAATAGCTGACAGCTATAAGCGCAATAT